>Ga0123342_1001140_pt1 | contig 44336 bp, 18 predicted proteins | sample Turbeawhitnodule_FD_89960 | JGI IMG/M metagenome (GOLD analysis project Ga0123342, IMG submission 89960) | Root nodule microbial communities of legume samples collected from Mexico - Turtle bean Mexico white nodule | ecosystem: Host-associated > Plants > Roots > Nodule | place: Mexico: Nepantla...
CATCTCTCTAACATCTCACTAGGATTTCTAATCTCACCATTATGGTGAAAACACCTCCACTATGAAAGTATATTTGTTTCTCTCACTCTGTGAGGATAACACTCAATCTCATCCAACAAGGATGGAATACAAAGTCTCTCTAGCATGTCAGGATCTCTAATATCACCATTATGGTGAAAACGTCTCCACTATGAAAGTGGGATTACAAAGTCTCTCTAGCATCTCACTAGGATTTCTAATCTCACCATTATGGTGGATATCTACTTTTTTTTTTCTCTTTATGTTCTCAGTGTTTCATTGCTTCATGCTTCATTCTTCTCTTCCTCAAAAGTTCTCTTTATACAAAGAAAGAGAGCAAAGATTCTTCATAAAGAGATTAATGCTCATTACATTTTAGAGAGAGTTACAATTTCCAAAAAACGTTTTAATGGTCATCATTAAATATATCGAATGGATTGATTACTAATATTAATTGGTCATAATCTCCCATTAAATTAAGGAGGGATTCTCAACCATTCTCCCCCTTAATAATTGAGGGTATCAATAATTCAGTTCCCCCACAATAATGTTACCAATATTCATTGGTCATAATTTCCCAATCAATTAAGGAGGGATTCCCAACACTTCCAACCCCACAACTCACGTGAAAGTTTACCTTATCCAGACCACTTTGGTATCTGATGACCTAGCAATACATTGTCGTATTTTTACAACAACCTTAAAGGCAACGTCTCTCAATGGTATCACTGATTACCATACCTTTCCATAGATTCATTTGATACTCTATGCAAGAGGTTCATAACTCAGTTCACCGATTGAAGATCTCTATAGACCCGGTCTCGCTTCTGCATGTTAGACAAGGGGAGAATGAGTCGCTATGCCAATATATGACTCGGTTTTCCAAAGTCCTAATGACGATACTCGACTTGCATCCAGCTGTAGCGATGCAATCCATCAAGGCAGGAGTTAAACCGACCCATTCTCAGATTCCTTATATGCAGATTCACCTTTAAACATAGACGAGCTTCGACAAGGTTTGTTCAATATATTAGTATGAAGAAAATTTATAAGCGAGAAGACGATGGTGGAACAACCTAATGCTCTACCCTTTATCCCACAACAAGGTTTCAAAAAGAGGTGGACTACTAGGTTTGAAAATTATACTCCTCTAAATGCTACTCGGGACATTGTCTAAGGAAGCATGCAACCTAGAGTTGATAAAAAAAACCTCAACCAACTCCTTCCCCCATATGTCGATGCCATGAAACGTTGCAACTACCACCAAAATCAAGGACACACAACAAAAGAGTGTTGTAAGGTTTGTGACTTGATTGAAGAACTCGTAAGATCAGGGCCCCTAGGAAGCTTTGTCCAAAACGATTTATAAACTCATGAGCTTAAATAGATGCCCAACGAAATGACTACTTTATCGTAATTGTCTAGACTATGTTGTTTTTCCTTAAGTGTGTCCTATCATTAAAGTGACTTAGTAGTTACTTGACAATTAAGGTCGAGTTGTAAGTAACGTGATTAGTTCCTATCGAATATAAGATGAATTGTCATAATTGTATTAGTGATTTTCATTAACACATGATATATTATAAATCTCTATTATATTATTTATGCCTATGAATGAATGTGAGACATGTTAATGTGATTATAATGTTATCAAATAAATATTTTTTTAACCAACTTTGAGACTGAACTTAATATGTTTGGAATGGTCAGTGACAATTTTTGAAAAAAAAAAATATAATAACAAAAATATCAAAGGATATGAATATAAATCTTTTAGTAGAAAGTTAATATAATTTTGTCTTTTCTAATTTTTAGTTGTTTGTCTTTGTATTGTGATGTATATTATAACCCTCTCTTTTAATTTCAACACAAAATTTAAAGAAATATTTTTTCTCATATCATTTAGTTTATTTTTTTTTCATCTCTATTCCATTTTGTTCATATATATTCTTTTATTATAATATTTTTTTCTATCTCTATTCCATTTTGTTCATATATGTTGTTTTATTATAATATGTTCTTTTATTATAATAGAAAAAACATCAAATCAAATTTTATTTGAAACCAAAAGTTTATCTAAAATTTTAAATATTAATAAATAATTTAACTGTTTATTTAGTTCCTATGATCACAAAACTTGTATTTATTAGTTTATGTACTTCTAAAAACACTTTTTTTATTATTATTTACAAATACTATTTTTAATATATATATATATATATATATATATATCATCTTAATTTTTTAACTATTGCAAAAAAGTAAAATAAAAATAAAAATTACTTTTGTAAAAGAAAAGGGAAGTATTTTTTTTAGTACAGAAACAAAATATTTTTTAACTATAGGAGTAATTAAACTTACAATTTTTTCATCATGTTTGATTATTAAAATGTTACAACTGAAGACATTTTTAATTTAGATAATCATTGACAACAAAAATTTAAATACTTCTGGAATGTTGATCCACCATACTCACTCTGATACTAAAAGTGACAAAGTGTACCCAAGTTCTTTACCATTCAAAATTGTTAATTTATAGACTGACCAGATTGGGAGTAGATTAAAATAGATAAGATGCTATATTTTTTCAAGATCAGAACTTTATAAGAATGCATTCAAAATAAAATATACCAAAGTACATTGAAACGTAATGATATTAATAATATAGATTCAAATCTTAATTATTATACAAAAGTTTTGCCGAACAAAATTTTATAACATTTTCTTTTCAAAATGCAACACAATATTTTCAACAACTTTACCTATGTTACAAAAACACATATTTTTTTTAGGCTGGTGTATGTTTTTAAATTACATAATTATTATAATTTTTGTTAAAAAAAAAGGTACTTTTGTTTCTTAAAAATCTTAATTAAAGAACCCTGAACGTGTGATACGGATCTCATTGAATCATAATAATCACATAGTAGAGTTTAATTCTTGTGCTAGATTACAACAATTCATGGTTGGGAAAACAACCAAACATCTTTTGAGTTATGTGTTTTTGCTGGTAAGGAATGCTGCGATTTTATATAACACAAGAATCAAATAAATAAGAAAGGACAAAAATATGATTATGAGTACGACACCACCATTTGTGACTCAGCAAGTGCCGGTCCAATCCAACTTAATGCCACCATCTGCTTATGTTCCTTAATAATCTCTACATCCTTTCTTTCAACGTTTGTGGTTGCGGATAATGCTCTTGCACTTTCGTATAATATCCCTTTATCTACCAAAACTAAAGTTAAAATCAATCATGCACCATTACAGTGCAAAAATAATTGATAACCTAAACATGCATCACAATTAATGAAAGTGAAGCGAGAGACACGTATAACTATTTAAGAGTGTGGAACTCTTATTATGAACTTGTCTTTTCTTGGATTTAAACATAAATTTATTCTTATAATTTAATTTGACTTGGATTTCTGTATTTTAAAAGTTTATATATATATATATATATATATATATATATATACTTTTTTAAAAATAGCTTTCACACCGTGGTATAGAAAGATGCCAAAAGAGAGTATGATGTCCAAAGTATAACTATTTGATGAATGTCCACAAGGACTAAAACTTACATAAAACAGAATTATATATTAAATTATATCAAAATTATGCATTTAATTTTTTAGTTTTTTTTATTAGATCTTTACCTTTTTATGTTTTCTACACAGGTGTTTTGAGAGTTGTTTGAACTATTGTTTTAAAACACCTGGGTGAAGTATTGTTTAGTTCTAAAAAGTTTTTGTTCCTTTGGGACAAGATGGTTCATAAATCACAGTAATATAATTGTGGGAACAATTAGTGTATGAATTTGAAGTTTGTCTGGTCTTTGTGTTTCTTCCATATGATCTGAGAAATTTGAAGTTTGAATTAAAGAGGATGGTACGTGGGGGAGAAGGGTTAGGTGTAAAAATTACAGCAGACAGCGGTATCCAACCGTTCTCGAGACCTTATTAACACCACCCATCAATGAATTGCAATTAGACCAGTCACTGACTCTTTTTCATTCAATACTCACTCCTTCTATTTAATGCAAACCCTTTCATGCATCCACGAGTCCCTTGCCTCCCAATCTCCTCTATCTTTTCCAAATCAACACCACCGAGAAAGGAAGAACCATTCCCATTTGAATTTGAATTTTCATTTCACCCATTATGAAGGTTACATAAATAAGGTCCCAGATATGCATTCAATACAGGACCTAAACCACTGTTCACTGCTTTTCCATAAAGATACCTTCATGGCTTTATTAAAGGTTCACATTATTTCCTCACGTCATTTTCTTCCCAAGAGTGTCCTCAAGGGTAAGTGACACACAGTTTCCTACTTGCTAACAATTAATTGGTAACATTTTATTGGCCGAACATGTGAAAATATAGAGTAGATTTTCAGTGAGTAATTTTGGAATCAACTCAGAAGGAAGGACCAAATATGTTCAAAGAAATTATATTAGTTATTTACAGTTGGCACCGTGTACAAAAATCCAGTTCTTGGAGGTTTTTATGTTTGACTTTTGAATTGTCCATGTCATGTATCACTAAAAATGGTTAGTGTCCTTACATTAGAATTCAACAACAGAAAGAGGTTTTACTCCGAAAGATGCACATGATGCACATTATTGCAAGAACATAACTGGTGGTAGTATGAATAAGAGAAATCGGAGAAAATTTACAAGATTGCAGTATCAATCGAAAGCTGAAATGTAAGATGTTTGACTGAGAAATCACCCAAGGGGAAAGCCAGAGAATCTTTCTTCTACATTGTTTACCCTCAAGGGAGTTGGACTAATAATCAATGGAACATCAACAAACTCAAAGCAGAAATACTGTACTTGGATCTCCCAACTCATTTCACTTTTTCCATTTCTCTTGAACCTTTCTACCACTAACATTCTATTTTAAACAAATTTAGATTCCAGAACTATAAGATGGAAGCAAAAAAATGGTTCTAAAATAAGGAGACAAGTATGTAAACAACTAGAGGTTGGAAACGGAGTGAACAACCTTGTTCTGTCTTCCTCCAGTGAGCCAAAGCAAAGTCCTTCTAGCAAAGGATGGCGCCCTAGCTTGAGAAGAATCCATACTATAACAACTCTGGTTTTCTTCATCTAAATCGAACTGACTTCCTCCTCCATTCTCCCACTTTCCAATATCCATCTCAGAAATGGTACTGCTTGTATCAAACTTGGAATTCTTGCCTTTCAAATCATCATCATCACCACTACCAGAAGCAGCAACAGCACTAGACTTCGCCGGGAAGCGAAATGAAACAGCCCTTCTAGATGAATCTGCCACAGCATTTGGCTTATCCTTTTTCCCCCTGAGCCAAATCTTTGATATGGAAAAACTTTCCTTTCTGATTCTTCCAATTGCAGCACTATTCCCATTACAAGTTGTAGTTGCAGTCCCGGTACTAGCAACATCATCCTCAACCACAGTTGCACCAAAGGCTGCAAACTTGAAATCCCTTCTAGACTCACAGTCACATTCTGACATTGCAGGCCTGTGTCCTGGAGTCAAAGGCAAACCAGACTTCTTCTTACTCGATTGCTTCTTGATTGGGGTTCGAATGGGCACTTGCAGTGAGGAACTCTCGTCCATAACATAAGCAAATGACCCCATGGAAAAACACCTTCTAGAATCCACATTGTTTGTAGTACTACTCTCTGCCCCACCATCACCTCCACCATCCACACTTTTAAACTTCCCCAGCTTAACAGTAACCACCTTTTCCACACCATTTGGTACTGTTGGATCAGGAGTTTCACTTAATAACTCACCTGATTTCAAATCCACACGGGTTGATCCAAATTCACTATCTCCACGGCATCCAAGGCGAGAATTTGAGGTCATAACCGAACTAGACCTTCCAACCGCAGCCTCTCTTTCAGGAACAATCTCCCTAGAACTCTCACTCCCAGATTCTAGGACAAGAACATAGGGAGAACATGAGTTGTTTGCAGAGAATTCAGGGAGCAAACTGGCTCTACAAAGAGGGCAAGTAGAGTGAGACAAGAGCCAGGTGTCAATACACTCCATGTGAAAAGCGTGGCTACATTTGGGAAGCAACCTGAGCTTGTCCTCAGGTTCAAATTCACACAAACAAACGGCACAGTCAAAGGGGTTTTTGAGTCCTATGATGGCCTTGTAGAGGAACACAGGGAGGGTGTCAATGAATGACTGGTCGACCCCAGCATCATGGAGGTGAAAGAGTTGCTGCAATTGGCCTTGAAGAGCAGTGGCATTGTCTAAATCATCAGGCTCTCTAGTTTGGGGTCTCCACAGAAATCTAACCAGCAGGTGTAGCAGACCAGAAATGAAGAAAACAATAGCCAGAATTATAATGATCAAAAGTATGCTTGGACTAACCTTCAACGCCCTATCGTTCAAACTGAAACTATCAGATCGAGCAGTGGGAGGAAAAGGTGAGTTTGGCTGTGAGAGAAAATATGGTGGCTGTTCTGGTGGAGACACAAAGACATCACCCCTACCCATTTTGCGGAGTCAGAGAAAACTCACAAAAGGTAGCAACTTTTTTCAACTGCAAATAGGATCCCACAGTTTTATGACATCATTTGGTGCCATGGGGAAGTGAAAGTGAAAGTACTGTTTTTCCGGTTGGATGAAAAAGAAAAGAAGTGGCAGGGGAAGACACCTTGCAAGAGCAGTGCTTTTGCTGGAGACAAATGTTTCCCTCACTTTTGTTTTTTGTTTTTGTTTTGCTTTAGATTTGAGTCTGGAAGTCAAAAAAGAAGAGGTGGGAGCATGAGTTCTTGAGCCTGGATTTTAAAGGAGTTCTCAACAAAGAATATCATAATGATTTGCAAGTCTTGATGAACAATTTTTGAGTGATAATGACACGCAAATCTGTCACCCTGTGAAATTTAATGAGATTAGGTTGGACCATTCAACAAAACTCACTCTCCTGCACAACTAGCGCCTTGCTTCCTGTTGGCCTTTCTTCTAAACTTTTCAAATCAATGGACTTGCAAAACTGCTTGTAAAATAAAAAAAATTAATAAACTTTTAATATCATAAATAAAACTATTAAATGCAGTCAATACTTACATAGATAAAACATGATTATATATTTAATTAAACATTTAATATAAATGTTAACAAATACAAATTCTATCAGGACATAATTAATATTTTATATTCTATTTTCTCAAATACAGTAAAACACCAAGAAACACATAGATAGAACTTTAACCTGTGAACCAAAGATCTGCAATAGTAAACTCTACCTGCTAGTTGACTTCTATGAGGAGCCTTCCCCTGCATCAACCCCAATGCCCAATTAATGCCCCCTAATTAAGATACTACTACTAATTAAATTAATGTATGTCAGAAGAAAATAATACTTGTAGGCATTTGCTTTGGTTTGAAAATGTGAACCCAATAATCTGTTTATCTCTTATAAAACATTTGTTATGACCGATTCACATTCTTTTTGGGTTCTTCTATTCCTTTTCCATTATGAAATCCAAGGGTGGAAGTCAAAACAAAAAAAAGATGAAAAGATGAAAGTAGCAAAGACTATAGAATAGAGAGAGAGAGAGGCATGAGACATGTGGAAAGAATAGAAGTGGGAGACATAGGATAGAGTAAAGTAAATAAAACAAATGAATAGATAAGGGGTGAGCTTTCTGGAATCCATAATCTGGGAAAATGTTCTCTTTTTTATTTTATGGTTTCAATTTGTCTTTATGGGAATTTTTCATACCCAGTTTCCGTGCTGCATAAAGAGGAACTACTGCTTCAACCAAACACTCTTATCTATAGAAGAAAGTTCTATCCTTTCTAACGTTACTATCTTCTCTTGAGAACACAATCAACTATTCAACCCAATATCACAAAATATGAGGAAAATTTTCAGATATGGTGTAATTTTTTTACTAGATAAATTTAAATTTTTTTTTAAAAAATAGGATTTTAATTTAAAAAAGTGAAATCTTTTATTTTTAAATCAGAACTTGTATCTCAAGAAACGAATTCCTATTTTTTATTTATTTAAAGTATTCTTGAAGCACGATTTTTATTTATTTATTGTTCATAAATAATTTGTGAAATAACATAATTATATTTTTTTTATGTTATTTATTGTTAAAATTGTGTATTTAATTATTTTTAATTAAATATAATTTATAAAATTTATTATTGTAATTTAAACAAAGATTTAATTAATTTCAATAATTAACTTTTAAAATTGTGTATTTAATTGAATATAATTTAGATGATATATTATTATAATTTAAACAAATATTTAATAAGTTTAAATAATTAATTAATTATTTCTGTAATTTAAATAAATATTTAATAATATAATAATAAAATTGAAAAAAAAAGTTATACTTCCAAACTCAATTTCAATTAAAAAAGTTAAAAATCAATTTTTAATTACTACTTTTAATTTGAAAAAATAAATTTATCTAATAGAATTGGGGCGTTTAAGCATGTCTTCTCCAAATTAACTTCTGGATAAAACAATGCAACCTTTGGATTCTCTTTACTCTTTTTTTATTCCATTTGTTATACATGATTTTATTTTAAAATTAAATTCTGTTTGAGAAGTTATTTTATTTAACTTATATATTTTTGTCTTAAATATAAATATAAAAACTTCAGGGAAGTATAAATATAACTTTTAATTCATTTTATTTTTAATGAACTTGTTCATAAAATATTATTTATTTAGTTAAGTTTTATTTTCAATAACTTTGATCAAGTTTCAATAAAGAAAAAAATTATTCTTAATTGGTGTTATGAAATAAAATTAATTAACTTATTTCATAATTTGTTTTTATATCCAAGACAACGTAACTTAATTAATTAGCTATAAAAATTGTTTGATAAATATAAATAAATAATATTTATTTTTCTATCTTATCAAGTTTTTTAACATACTATTCAAGGTTGTGCTTGAATTTATAACGTATTATTATAATTATAATATAATAATATATAATATAATAATAATAATAATAAATTCTCAATTCATTTACCGCATCTTTAATGTTGTATCATTCTTTCAAATAAAATTTCTAACTGTTTATTTTAATTACCTTTAACAAAAGATTTCTCCATTAATAAATTTTGTATTTTTTTTGTTACCAAAAATTATAATTACATATAAAATGGTAAATACATAATTTACTACGTCTTTTTATATATTTTTTTTAGGGGATATGGTAACAATTTTACAAAGTACTTCTATTCAAGTTAATTAAGTGAACATCAACTTATGGTTAAAATTTAAAATTTAGCTTTGTACTTTTTAGTTACTTCATTACTAAAAAGTTTATCAGTTGAAATAAACAAAATAATGACGTGGGTTACAGTCAAAGATTATTTTTCATATAAAATAAACTAATAGGCTTTTAAGATATTTTTAATATTTAGAAGCATAAAACCACACTGCTAAAGAATTAAGGTCAAGAAAATGGAAAAGTACGATTTTTGTTAGTAATTAAGAGCAATAATCTATATCCAGTTTCATCTATGGTCCACAGTTTTAAAGCTGTGGAATGCAATGCGTTAGTGTATTCCAATCAACATAATTAAGCTTATTCGTTAACTATACAATTGAAGTTAGGGTGTGATTTAATCTAAATTAATTATCTTCCTTTGTTGTTGGACAAAGACTGAAGCAGACAGATGAAGAATAGTTTTGTAGACTATGACACAGATATATAAGACAATCCGAGATTATGGTCACAGGTCACTTCATATGGTTATTTTCACAGTATTTATTATTACTACACAACACAGTACACTGTGTCATTGTAAGCACTAGTTGGCTCAACGCATTTGGTTATATTCAGTTAATGACGTTAATGTGATGATGGAAAATTGAAAATATATTGTGCTGACATGTGACCGAACATGAGTACTTTTGAGATTTAAAAGTGGAATTAACTACATCATTATGTTATGTTCATATGTTACAATCCAACTGTTACAGTATTTTAGGCTAAGAAAATTTTCCAACTCGATGAGAAGACTGCGGCATCAGTGATGAAAAGGTAAAAGTCATGATCGTAGTTCCTAAGGGGCATGAAAAAAAGTTTGGAATGGTTGAATAAAAAACAACAATATGTGGATTGGAGACAGAGATGTAAGATCCTTGAACTAACTAATTTGGTGAAGCTTGCTCCTAATTATTAACCACTTTGTTGTCCCATGTGTGTATTTGTCAAATGTTAGGAGTTGCCACATGGAAAACCAAATTGAGTCAAAAGAACCAAGTCTGTGAAAACAAACAAACACTACCATGCACGAGCTCCAATGAATAATAATAATAAGAAGAAGAATCGTATTCATAATTCAAGGATAAGGTGGAGCTACAATGTACAGAAAGAAAAAGGGTTAGAAAAATAGAGGTTTTGAGAAAATGGAGAAATGAGACAAGCAGGTGCATCCAAATGGGAAGGGAAGTCAACTCCCTCCCATCACATCACTTTTGTTTCTTTTAAAAATAGTAAAATAGACACACCTGCGACACAGTAGAAAATGTTACCTATGTACTTCTACAAAATTAATTGAAAACAAAGGTAAGGGGGTGTTTGCCAGGGAAATAAATTAATTAATAACTTCTAAAAAAAACAATTTATATGAGAAAAATAAATAAAAGGTTTTGGTTTAAGTAAAATAATTTTAATACTGTTTAAAATTTGGAATTTTTTAATTCAAATACATTTTGCGTCCCTCAATAAAATTCTTAAAATATTAAATGTCACAAAAAAAACTCTTATTGTTTTTATCTTTCTAAAATTTAAATATATTATTTTGTGACTCTAAAATTTAAACATTAATTATACATTTAACTATTTTTTTTAGTTATAGAATATTAAAATTGTCATCTATATTTTTAGTCTTATAATAAAAATCACTTAAAAAATGTTTTAAACATTAAATAATACAAATAATTTCTGAAAATGTATTTAATGTATGATATTTAAGAGAGACTCAATGCATATATTAAATACATTTTAATATAATTTCGAAGAAGTTGTCTATGTCTCGGTATTTAAAAGAAAAGATATATATTAAAATACCAGTGCATTATTTATAGTGTATAACTATTTTTAGTATATCAGCAGTCTGTATTTGTTCTCTTTTATTTTTTATTGCTTTAAAATATAATTAAATACAAAAAATATGGACATCAAATGTTGATATATTCTATTATAAATTTTTATAGATTATTATTTTATTTTTGAAAGGGATATGACAATGAAAGAAAGGAAAAGACTATATAAAAAGTGTGGGTGGAGAATAAAGTAAAGTAAAGTAAAGGAGGGGAGAGGAGATTTTTTTTTTAATTTACCGTAATAGATTATATTAATTATAATTGATTATAGTAAATTTTATAATCTTAATTCTCAGCTAAAAATATTCTATGAAATTAATTTTTAAAGTAAGTAAAGATATAAATGAAATAATTTTTTTACATATTTTTATAAATAAAAATATGCGTTTAGGTAGCAATAATAATGGTGATAAAATAGATAGATATTTGAAGTAAAATCTAAAGTAAGAGTAAAAATAATATTAAAGAAAGAATTCCTTAAAAATAAATAGCGCAATATTCAAAGTGGTAATGAATAAAAAAAATCTATTTAGAATATATACTCTAATTTACCTAATGCTTTAATCTTAGCCAAACGCTTTTATTTGTTATTCAAACACCCTCAAATGTTTTGTGTCTCACTTAGGCATGAAAAAAAAAATACTAAAAAAATATAAATAAAACTAATATTTTCTAAAATTATTTCTCTCATATCTTTCTATATATACCATTATAAATTTTAATTAATTATTTTTTAAATAACAATTTTCCTTAATTTTTACGATATTTTCTCTTTACAATTAATTTTTCTCAAACTTTTTGTTACCGAAACAAAATAAGATTTTGTGAGAGATTTTTTTCAAAAATTTGAGAGCGTAAGTTAAAAAGATAAAACATATTATTCATTGTTGAATATAAGTTAATAATTACAAATTTAGCAATTCTATAATTTATTGAAATAATATTTAAGTACTGTTTTTTATAATAAACGTGACTATTGTTCTTTATTCTCTAGCGTGTGAAAAAAAAAATGGAATAGTGCAAAAAAACTATAATCTATACTTTCATTTTACTATTATTGAAGTATTATAGAGGATTGTATTTTTAACTATCATAAGAATTCAATGCATATGGAGTAGGCAGTTTTTAGGGAGAAAGGCCCATAATCATAACCGTGTGGAAGTTAATGTTTAAGTTCTCATGTTTTTGGTTTTTCTTTTTAATTTTTGAAGGGTCACCCTCTCTCTCTCTCTCTCTCCCTGGCCATGATTGTGAATAATCAATTTTGATATAATTTTTTAAGTCACAAACTAAGGCCTAGGTAGCAGGCCCAATTAATTTGTGCTTGATTTTCAAAAAAACTCCTTTTCTTGTTCAGAATACAAAAATGCCAATTTTACACTCTTTTTTTTTTTGTCAGTTAATATCTCATATGTCATAGGATAGTTTAAGATCAGTGAATTTTTTTTAAACTATAAATTAAAATTAAAAAATTAAAATAAATTTTAAAATTGTAAAACATATTTATATTAATATAAGCAATTTTTTTAGAAAGTTTAAATTTCGCATGCATCCTGTTTTAATAAAGAATGAGCAAACTATTATATGGATGTAAAGATAATGTTATTTAAACTATGTCTATGTACTAAAGTTTCCCACAACAATGTGTGTTTAATTTGTATGAAAAGATTTTTTAAATTGTCATAGATTTTGTTAGATTTTAATTATACTTTCACAAACTTTAGTAATGAGTAAATGTCTATGTAATTTTATTTTAATATATATGGTTATGATAGATTTACCTTAATTAGCTGGATAATTGGTTGGAATGAATTATGAAAATTTAACTAGAATGAAATAGAAAAGAAAAATAAAATAATTAATTAAGTTGTAATTTCAAAATATCTTTACTTGTTTTGAGAGGAAAAAAAAGACACCAGTAAACTTTTTTAGGAGCTTATTTGATCGTATATGCAAATAAGACACTAATTGAAATATCTCAATATAAATAACCTTAAATATAAATAGAATACTGATTATTTGACAACTAAAGAAACTGATGCAATGAAATGATAGAGTATTGAATTGTGGGGTCTAGTTGCTAAGTGTCTTAAAGTGAACGTCTGAGACTTCAGATTTCACTCAATATTGTATATATTTTAATAAATTTTAACTAAATCTATCTATAAAGTATTTTATAATATATAATAATTAATAAATGTAGATTGATTTTTATAACTACCTTTTTTTATATTTTTATTACTTTTATTTTTATCGATACAATCAACTTTTTTTCCTTTAATAATCTTTAAGAAGTTATACCCATAATAATTACCACGATGAAAGATAATAATCACTGTAATTATAATAATTAATAAAATATATTATTTTTTGAATTAGATAATAATCACTGTAATTATAATAATTAATAAAATAGATTATTTTTTGAATTACTTTCTTTATGTATATATTATTTTACAGTTTTAAAATAACTTTTAATGACTATTTTTTATTTTGATAATTGTTATAATAAATACCTCTTAATTATAAAAATGTAGATGTTTTTGTTTTAACTAGTTATATACAAAAGAAGATATTATGTTTGCAATTCTCTATTTGTTGCTTCTCTTGCTTTGTGTCTTAAAGTTTTTGTGTTTTTTTTTCTAAAATTGTGCATATGAATTTTTGTTATTCTCCTTGATTTTGACCCCTTTATGAATTTAGTTGTTGACAACAATGTGGTAGTGATTTACAATGAGAAAATTAACATAGAGATGATAGTGAGTTCTTTTGCATTTTCTTTTAAACATCAGTGGTCATGGTATTGTAGTTAGTAGATTATGATCTTTGATTTTAAATTGGTAATTTTACTCAATTTTTTGCAGGTAATTAAAGAAAATAGTGTGGTCACTGTTGAGACATTTGAACTCATCAACAAAGTTCGATATGTTTCTATTACTTAAATTTTTGGTTTTAACATTTGTGTATTTGAATGATGTAGTTGTTGAGAGTAGCTTGTATTAAGAGGGTAATTTAGGTCACTAATTCGTAGTTTGTTTCTGGATAAATTGTGGTTGTAAGTGGTTGAATAAGTTATATAACAATAATATCAACTTTTTTTTTGGATGTTTCTATTACTTAATTTTTTTTTATGTAAAATTAGTTATATATATTAAAAAATGTTTATGCAAAATTAGTTATATATATACATATCATTTATCAAATTTATATTTTTTTGGAAAAATAAATTTAAAATTGAAAAAAAAAACACTAGTGACCACTTAATGTGACTATAACTATTACCTTAATAGTCAGACTAGAGAATTTGACCTTCGTTTCCTCCACTATGATCACTTTACATATATCTCATGCACTACACGAGACATGAACACCATAACTATAAAAATTTCAAATTACTTAACTGTGCAGAAAGTTGATAGCAGGTCACTACTTATTCTTATGAAGGTTACCACTTAATGTGATTGCAACTAATTAACTACATTAATAGTGATATTATAAAACTTGACTTTCGTGTCCTCCATTGGGATGACTTTACACACACCTCATGCACTATACCACTCTCAACCAAGAATAATACAAAACTCAAAAATTCTAAAATTACTTAACTATGCACAAATTTAATAGTAGATCACCACTTAGTCTAACTTACTCCATTGACATTGAGATTAGATAATTGTACCTTGGTGTCCTCCACTAAAGTCAATTTGCACACACCTCATGCACCACTCCACACAAGAACAACACAAAGCTAAAACTTTCTAAAATTACTTAACTGTGCATAAACTTGGTAGCCGATCACAATTTATTCCTACACAAGTCACCACTTAATGTGACTGCGATTAACTAACTACATTAACAATGGTATTATAGAACTTTAATCTCAATGTGAATGTAGTTAGTCACAGAAAGTGGTGATCGTTGTTGGAATACGTGGTGACCTCCAACCAACTTTCTCTACACTAAACAAATTTCCAAATATCAATGTCAGTGTCAGTGTAATTAGTCATAGTAAGTGGTGATCCATGTAGGAATAAGTGACTTGCTACCAAATTTTTGCACATTGAACAACTTTTCAAAATTGAGTTAATTGTTGTTCTTTGGTGAGTGGTGCATGAGGTGTCTGTAAAGTGACCTCAATAGAGGTCACCAAGGTAAACTTTTCTAATTTTAGTGCCAATATAGTTAGTCATACATAGTAAGTGGTGATCCACATAGGAATAAGTGGTGACTTGTTACCAGCTTTTTGCACATTGAACAAAATTTCAAAATTTTGAGTTAATTGTTGTTCTTTGGTGGGTGGTGCATGACGTGTGTGTAAAGTAACCTCAATGGACGTTGCCAAGGTAAACTTTTCTAATTTTAGTGTCAGTGTAGTTAGTCACAGTAAGTGGTGACCCATGTAAGAATAAGTGGTGACTTGCTACCAACTTTTTGCACATTGAACAAATTTTCAAAATTTTAAGCTAATTGTTGTTCTTTGGTGGGTGGTAAATGAGGTGTGTATAAAGTGACCTTAGTGAAGGACACCAAGATCAAGTTCTCTAATCTTAGTGTGAATGTAGTTAGTCACAGGAAGTGGTGACCTTTATTTGAATACATGGTGACTTACTATCAACTTTTGTACACTAAACAAATTTTTAAAATTTTGACCTAAGTGTTGATCTTGGGTGGAGTGATGATGTATGAGGTGTGTGTAAAGTGAATTTATTTATTTTTGTAAAAATTAAAAACTTACCTATTTGGACAAAATTATACAATATCAAAACTTTTATTTTACCGATAAATTATGTTTGAGTTGTCATTGTAGACTAAAACTTAAATTTATTCTCAACCTTTTATCCTGATATATTATATAACACACGATGTCCATTAAATTCATGTCTAATTGAGGTTGCAATTTGTTGAATGAAATATAGGATTTGCACAATTTATAGTAGAAATTAAACCTAAATAATTAAACCTCAATCATGTCATAATAGAATTTAGTATGGAGAAGCTTGTAAGTAATCTAAATGTTTTCTTTGTATGTTTTTTATCCTCTCTCTAAAATTATCTCATAATTTAATGTGAAGAACCTGACATTTTTTTTATATTCTAAAATTCATAACATGAGATTTTAAAATTTAGAAACTTAAAACTAAAACGTCAGCACAAATACGAAGTAAAATATTATGAAGGTTACATTTTATATAGTATAAAGTGATTAAACTCGAGTCTTATGGAGCGTAGCTTACTCATTTTCATTCTTATCTCTAGTTTTATAATTTTAGTTTCCATTATTTATAGTTTGTTTTGAGCAATCAACTAATTGGATTATTTAGGGTACTTTATTAGCCTATTAAGAAATAACATAAACTTAGCTGAAAATTTTAAAATGAATTAGCTTTTTTAAGATTTTTTTTGCCAGTAAAAATTGAACACGTGTATAGGATTTACAATAACTCACTCCTTCAATCAATTCAGTTAGACCCCTTCATATATATTAGGTTTTTAAGTGTGTTAAACTTTTAAAAATTTAAAATAAATTCGATATTTGATTTTTTTAAACAGGGTAATATGTTAAGTAAAGTTTTGTTTGACCCTAATTTTTTCAATGTGGAAGATAATAGTAGAAATTAAAATTGAAATAAAAATCAAATGTTATACAAGGAAGTATATCCTAAAATGTGAATTTTTATTTTGCTCACTATTCCTCTAAAATTGAAAACGATAAGTTTTCTAATATTATATAACAAGAATGAACTATTTATGTGTTAAATAATTGCAGGCAATAAATACCAGTGTTGTAATATAATATACACATATTTTATTTTAATAAATATTATTTATTTATTTTATAAATAAAATATTAGTGACTGAAAATAATTATTTTAAAATTTAAATGATGAAAATCAAAGCAAAATATTTAAACCGAAATTAAAACCAAGAGGTAAGTTTTCTCTTTTCAAATTACCTATTTTCCTATGTCTTCTCATTTTACAAAATCATCCCTGTCACGTAAGCAAGTTGTATTTTAACCCAGGTTATCTAAAAATCATTTTATATATAAATAACGCAAACACACTTCTTTTTTCCGCCAAAAATCCTTCTGCAACACTGTTATTATTAAACTTGGACCACACCTACTGGTTATGATTAATCCTTTCCTATACTTTGCCATGATGTTTATGTCGTTATAATTGGTGGCTTCTTCCCACATGACTTATAATTTAATTTATTTTTCTATTATTTGTAACTTTTATTTTAAATTTATAATGATCTTATAAAAATTATGCTCTTATTGATACTGTATTTAATTATTAATAAAAAATTATATTAAAAATTATACATTAACTAGAGATAAGACATTTCATAGTATATAAATAGATATAAATAAATGTTGAGTTAGATTTAGAGTTCACTTTTTAATAATATATATTTTTAAAATAAAAAATTATTTTTGTTTTTATAATTTAAGATTTATTAAAAAATTATAGACCTTATTTTTTTATATTATATCATATTTTGCTGAATTTTTTATAAAAATTAAGTTTTAATTTTATAATATAATATAAAAAAATTGTAATAATAATCTAATAATAAATTGTGAGATTCTCCTATCTATTAATACTTCATTACTCTATTGTAATATTTTTATATTTTTTCCACATCTAATATTATAATATAAATGAATTTTCAACATAAATATTTACATCTATATAGGTTCAAAATACATCTCTCTTCAAGGGAAAATAATATTTACAAACATGAAAAAAAAAATATAAAAATATATATATATATATATATATATATATATTTATCTGCTTACTAGGGAGGTCTCTCACCTGCAGCTTTATCTGCTTCCGTGTAAAATACACTATCATTACATATAAAGAAAGCAGGGTAAGCTATCTATAACTTTTTTGCTATATAATTCCAATTTCAATTAAGAAACATAAAGTCATCAACTCTCATACATTTTTTCTCAAAATCATCAAGTGTCTATCATAACTCATCATTCACATTACTCATGTCAAATTTCTACTGACCAACATATCCAAACACTTGACTCTCCTCCGGAAGACTCGTGCATTGACTTAGACTCAAATATTTGCACATGTCATACTATTTCACTGTGAAATCCACACATCTGTGATAAATAATCTCAATATCATCTCTCCTAGTATGATAGGATTAACTTATATAATATGTCAAGTTAGTTATCTTTCAAACAACTTACCCATTCACATGAACCTCCTCCAACTCTCACCACCTGTATAACTTCATTTATATGATTCCATTATATCAGGAGAGTCAGGATATCTCCGTCTAGACGAATCCCTACAACGCACATCCTAAACAATCTTCACACGGTATTTTCTTTCCTGAAAATATTATGTCTTAATCAAAATTTATATTCCCCATCTCATAATATCCAAAATCACACAATTAAATCAAAATAAAGCTTAAAATTTCAAAACACACAAAAATTCATCCAAGAATCACATAAATATTTAATTAAAAGATTTTTAAATTAAATAAATAAAATAATTTTGTTACATAATTTATAATTAAAAACTATAAAATAGAAATAACTCAACCTTTTAAAAGCAAAGATAAAAATTTCAATTTTAAGTTTTTTTAAAGTCTAACTTTGAGTGAAAATCATCTCGCTTAACCGAGAATGAGTCTCACCCAAAGCAAAAATTCTCTTGCTTAAGCAAGATTGAATCCAAGAGCACCCATAATTTTATCCCAGGCTTCGCCTAAGCTAGATTTCTTCTTGCTTAGGCGAAAGCGAACCTAAGAACATCCAATTTTTCACTTTATTCTCGCTGGAGTGAGATATGCAGAAAAATCTGCATAACTCTGTCAAAATACATGATTTCGATCCAATTCATCCCAATTCATCATATATATACAACTCATTCACTTCAAGATTAATTTACACTATATCAACTATACAAATGAATCAATTTTTCAGATTCAAACAAAAACATCTACTATAACTCATCCATATCAAAATCAATATATTCACATTTGATTTCAAAGAATACCCTACATTACTCAGAAACAATCAATCATGCACAAAAAATTTGGAACTGGTGATCACGTCACCCCCACATCCAGATCTTCTAACTTATGGTTCTATATGAAATTAAAACTAGCTTCCCTACTTGAGTTTGAGTATGTGCTCACTAAAAATTTCAAAACCTACCAAAAGCTCAAGGGTAGCTTAACCTGCATCACAAAGTCCTGATAAAAAAATCTAACTACATCACTAGGACTCTGAGCTAACAGAGACTAATCGAGAAGCTAAAAGAGTCACATGCAAGGACCTATACTAAAGGCAAACTTAACTAGATCAAAATTGACTTAGAAGAAAAATGAGCAAAAATGAACTTACTTTATCTAAAACTTTGATCGGACAATTTTGTAGTATTCGCTGTTAGGAATCCAATGATTGACTCTGGTCGTCATTCTGATGTAAAAGAAAGTTAGAGAAAAGGCAGATGAAGGAAAAATAATAAGTTTAGAGAGATATTGATTCCTTTAAAATGAAACCTGAAAACTGATTTTTTTTTATTTATATACTATTTTTACCTTAATAATAAAATATTTAAATATCATTTAAAATATATCACTTTTACTCTAAAAGTTATTTTTTACGTCTTACATCTATAATGCTTAATATTTTTCAAATTGAACATTTTTGCATGGTATATTTAAGTTATAAATATTCAATTCACGTTCAAATTGGAAACTTGTGGATGATAGATTTAAGTTATAAAAAATGTTTATTTTAATGTGATATAGAATTCAAACCCATCAGAAAATGCATATCAGATCTCCATGTTAATACTTGAATAAAAATGCAATGAATTAAATATACATATAATACATGTAATATAAAATTTTAAAAATGATTTCATATGGTTAAATGAATAGTTCACTAGTTTGCTCATCAACCCATCAATCATATTGATATAGGACACTTCTAATTTATAATATTGTCCTTAATACTTAACCTATAAATTCTATAAATTTAGACTAATTGATTGGAAGTATCAATCAAATTAATGTCAAAGCAACCTCATAATCTTAGTGTTCGGAGGATTTGATCTAATCTAACAGATAGAAATTAGCCAAGAGATTAACTCATACAGAAACCCTTCCACACCTCCTAATGCTTTGGGAAGGTTGTGAATCAATACGGTGAATAACCAATCAAGGGACTATAAGAAACGAATTACAATACTACATAAAATAAATTGACAAATTTTATTTTTGGACTATTCAATCTTATAAATAGATAATTTTTTAGAATAAATATTTTTATGTTTTGTTTTATATAAAATAAACAGAGGATGTTTAAAATAAAAATTAACACATATATTTAGAAAATATCCAAACTTTGATTCTTAAGCCCTATAAATAGTTTAAATTGTATAACAATAGTATTTGAATTGTAGACCAACCCACCTTCCTGATCCATTTTACACATGCAATATCTTTTTTTTTTTCTCATTAATATGTCCTACAACACCTTATTGAACTTTTAAACCCTTAAACCTGAATTATTAAATATATTCCATTAATAAAAGAAGGTAATAATCTTTAATATTAAGCTAATTATAATCAAATCAACATAAAAGTTTATAAATTATTTGATTCCAAATACAATAATTTAAAGTTTTCAAATTTATAAAAAAAATTATTAAAAGATAAACAAGACTCAAATATTTTATTTAAAAATTATAAAAGAGTTTATAGAAAAGTAATAAAATATAATTTTTATAGTAAATTAAATAAAACATAAAATTGATTAATTTATAAAATTGTAATTATGTTTTTTTTTTAGAATGCAGGTTTGAGAAATACCTCTCTTTCGCACACACGCGCTCTAATAAAGTGAGATTTTGTTTTATGATTGCTTCTACCATGATACACTAGAATTTTTATCAAATTAATAGTTGATTTATTGTCGACCAATATTGGGCATACCAGAACAAACTCTTTAGTCGAGATCTAAGGGAAACGAATTCTCCCTAGTTGTTGAGGGCTAAGGGAATGAGAGTTCATCTTTGGAACCTCATTTTATCCTCACATTCGAGGTCATTATTTTTACCTCAAGTCCATTGAGATAACATCATCAGGGTCAATCACCGCATTCCAGATATTTTTCGCATTTGAGGTATTTTCCGCTTTCGAGCTTGGAGTTCCGTCATGATTTTGTCCTTAAAAGACACTTCGGTGGATTAAGAGAGGGAGATATATTAATCTAATACTAGTTAAGTCTATCTCTTCATGTAGTAGGATCAACCTGTTTTAAAATATACCCAAAACTAATATAACAAAATTTGGAACTTTTAGACAACTCAAAAGACCAACATATTTCATATGCAAAACTCAACTTCATAATCTTCATAACTTAACATACATTAAATTTTATATTCAAAAGTCAGTTTCACAATCTTCACAACTTAACATACAAAAGTCTCGTCAATATCTCAACAATGATATTTTAGCTAAAGTACTTTAGAAAATTCTATTCATTTCGAACATTTATTTTCAAACAAAAACACAAATCATAAATGGAAATCAAAATCATTGTGACTAAGTCACCTTGACATTCAGATCATTCATCCTAAGATACTAACAAAACAATAAAGGGCTTCCCTTATCTCTTAAAGTTTTCTTAGATTTAAGGTCAAACTTTCATTATCTCTTAAAGTTAGAAAAGATAAAAAGAAAGTGTTATAGAGCACTACAAGAAAATCATTAAATACAAACTAGTTTTAGAGACCAAAATAATTAGTTACTATATTGACTAAATTAGAGACCATTTTATAAACTTCAAAAAATTATTTGTATCTAAAGTAGTTTCTATTATTAATAAAAATTTATAAAATGATTTCTAAATTGATATCTAACCATTAACTACCAAAGTTTTTTCTACTAATGACTTTATATCTTAAATTAGTCTCTATTAGTATTTTAGAGATTAATTTAGAATCTAAAATATTAATAGCTAAAATCTTGGTAGCTAATTTAGATACCAATTTAGAAATCATTTTATAAATTTTTATTAATAGTAGAAACCACTTTATGTACTAATAATTTTATAGTATCTAAAATAGTATATAATTTAGTCAATACATTGATTAATTATTTTTTGTCTCTAAATTTAGTTATTATTCAAAGATTTTTTTACCGAAAATTTAATAATTTTTATTAAATGATTTAAATAGTTAACTTTTATATATAAATAAGTGACATAAATTTAAATATTTATTATAACCATTAGAAATAAATTGTCAATAAAAATGGTTTTTTAAGTGACGGATCAAATTTGTTCTATCATTAATGTTACTAATCGATTACACGTCATTTGAGAAAGACCCCTTTTTTAAACATTAATCGGTTTTGAAAATCCAAATAATTGGTCATTTAATTAAATCACTTATATAATAATTGCTTGTCACTCGAGTTTATCTTACTAGATTAAACCAAAAGCAATTAGTTTAAACCACTTTACTATCCTATCAGCAAGGTAGAGTCTCCAATCTTGACATCTTTGCAAACACGTTTTGTAGGTAGATAATCAAACTTAGAGGGCACAAACAAAACTCATCTTTAGGACCTTCATGCTGATGCTGTTTATATTGACACATGTCATGCTTGGAAAGGTTTCACGCTTGAAGGATAATGGAGGTCACAATCATTTTGTTTTCTCCACCCATGCACCAATTTTTCCATTGAGTGTGTAAAAGTAATATGCTGTAACTCCTAACTACTACTCAATCATTGGATGTTGTTGACCAAATGTGTCTTTGGAGAAATTTTATAAAATAACAATAACAGTAGCTAAAATGCCCCATGGTACTTATTTAACTTAACTATAGTCTCAAGTGGGACGAAGCACTAGAGAAAAGGTGGCAGAGTGCAAGTTTGAAATTTGTATTAAATATCTTCAACATATTCAAGAGCCTGAAAAGAACATTTTTATCACATTCTTTTCGATTCTCAACTAAGTATTTTAATGCATAACATTCTGTTGTTTAAAGCAGGATACCTTTTTCTTATTTTTTAAAGTTCACTTCAATTGAACAGCTGGGAAAATGGCTATTAGTTGTCATTCCAGAAAACACGAAGGTTATTCTTCTTTGAAATTGCGTTTTTCTTTTATCAAATTTTTAGCAATAATTAAATATTTTATGGAAATAAATAATTTACTTCTTTGCTTAATTAAATATATAAAATAAGTTTAATTGTCATACAATGTACCCGTATGCAATACTAAAAAAATCAGGTTATAATGATTTTTAAGCTAGCTATTAAACGTAATGATATGAGATGATGTAAAATATATTTATATTACAAGTGCATTCTAATTAAATTTACATGAAATTTATAATTTTGTAGCAATGCACAAATGTAAAAATTGCACCATCAATAAATAAAACCCATATTTTTTTCACTATTTTAAAGTAATTATTGTAAGAAAAAATTGATATTATATATGGCCTTTGAATAACCACTTAAAATATGTATATTATATTTTTTCTTCTAAAATTCAAACTTCCAAACAACCCTTTTGAAATCATGGCCTCCTGCCGTGGATTTTCAACCACATAATATTTCATTAATTATTTGTTGAAGTATCCTAAATAATATATATACATTATTTTTTATTTTATTATTTGATAGCTATTGAAGATATAAGTAAACAAGTAATTATTATATTATAATTTATTTAAAATGACATTGTACGTAATAGTAGTATCACATAAATGAACGATTAAATTAATAGAATCACTTTTTAATGAGAATGATGAAAAGATTTGGTTATTTTAATGAATTTGACACTTAATATCTTGGCTGGCTATCCCTCTTTTGATTTATTATGTATGCAATTATGTTTGGGTGTTGCTGTTATGTTGTGTTATGCTGATGAAAATGAAACAGCAAAGATTCCAACTGTCTAGGCACGATTGGGTTTAGACAACGCATTACAGCCCTAACTACCCACCATGGTTTGTAGCAAAATTGGTGCCACTCCACCTCTTTATCCAACTCACCCTTTTCCTTCATCTTTCTTAGAGTTATCGTATCACATTATTAATGTGCCATGCCATAATTATCATTAGGGGTCCTAATTAATCAAATTAAAATCTTCCAAAGGACCCAATGCCAGTTAAGTTCAGTGTTATTCTCGCCGTCAACTTTTTACAGATTGGCATTTGTTTTCTGTCTCCCACATTATCTAACCAGCTAAATTCTTCATTTACACTATGTTTGTTTTTGAGTGAAAACTGTTCAGTAAATGAATTTGAGGGAGGTTCACATATTTGTATTTATTAATTGGTGAGGAAATGAGAGCGTGGATAATGTGAGGAAGGAATGAGACTGTCTCACTTTTATATGAAAAAAATAGAGAAAAAGTTAGTTGATTGTATATGAGAAGACTAAAGTGTCATTCACTTTTACAATGTGCATGATAGAGATTTGTGATATGTAGATTGATCATGCATGCATAGATTCCTGAATGTTAGTGGTTTTTCATGTGAGTTGAGTTCATGGTGTGTGTGAAGTGTAGGTGAGTCGAGATTGGTGAAGTTTTGTTTGAAGGAAGTTGTTGCTGGTGGAAGTATTTTTGTGGACCTATGTTAAGAGTGGTGGTTCTTGGAGTTTGATGAAGGTGTAGAGGTAAGGTGTTGTGACTGAAAGAAATGAAAATAACATGAAAATAAAGGTTTGAAGGGTAAAGATGATCAACTATATGAGGGAGGATAATCAATTATGCCCCTATATAATCAATTATCCTCGTTTTTTTTTTCAGTTGTAGTTTTGTTTGGTTATGTTTGTATGGCTTGGAATTAGTTGAAGACCTGTACTATTCTTGTGTTGTAGGTGTTTTGGTGAAGGAACGGGTTGGTGTGGTATTGTACGTGGTTCAAACATCCTATGTTTAGTAAATGATGCATTTCGATTAAAAGTGAAGGAACAAGTTATTAAATTTCTTCACCTCATTGGACATAATATGAAGAATCAAAGTGTTTCATTCTTTTTTCATCGGTCCGAGAAAATAGTTTACCATCATTTTCATAATGTGTTGAATGCAACTTTGATGTTGGAGGGAAAAATCTTAATTCAACCATCTGAGATCATATCTTAAACAATAACCAATTTTACCTATATTTTTAGGTAATAATGTGACAAACTAAAGTCACACTTAACATAAATGATGTGTGGCTTGATTTTAATTACACTATGATTGTTTTACCCTTTAGATAATGTAGGGCCATAAATGACACTCATGCATGTGTGAAGGTCCAACTATTAGATTCTCCTTGTTTTCACAAAAAGAAAATATTAATCAACTTAGAATGTATTCGCAATTTGTGATTTCGACATGAAATTCACATATGTTCTAATCGGTTGGGAAGGAACAACATTTGATTCAATAATTTTGAAGGATGCACTTAAATGAGAGGAACCATTAGTCATACCTGGAGGTTAGTTGAAATTGTTTTCGTGTACTTTATGTCAAGTGGTGAGTTAGTACTTAGTGCTCATCAGAATAAATTCAATCAATGTAGTAAAAATACTATCATCGGGATGCCAACTTTATGTTAGAACCACAAATAATAAAAATGTATTACGACGTTATATACCATATGAAAAATTATTTTTGAAGAGGTCCATAGAATCCACAAGAGTTGTTTAATCATCATTATTCGTCACTTAGAAATTTAATTGAAAGAATATTTGGTGTGTTGAAAAAACGATTTCACATTATAGCTAGCAGAATCAAACCTCATTACATGTTGGAGACAATGAGAAATATAGTTTTAGCATGTTGTATTCTTCACAACTTTTTTCGCGAGGTGGACAATGATCAGTCTTTAGTCGATGAAGTTGATTGTGAGTTGATGAAATAAGACGTAATTTTCACTCTCCAAAGTTTGTGAGTATGATTATAGGCTACACATTAGAGACATTATAGCTAATGAATATGGAGAGATTATGTACCATACTAAGTTTATGTAATAATTTGTATTCTGAATGATAATTTTGGTTACTTTTATGTTCACTTTATAACTAAATACTTGTTTAACCGATTATATATATCTTGTCTTATCGATAAGTTGTGTTTGCAATAGGTAAACACGTGAATCGAGGAGAGGTTGTACTAGAGTCATTCGTAGGTATTTGTGAGTTCACGAAATGGACCTACGAATATGGTGGACAAGGCACGGTTGGAGAGCATGGTTGATGGAAGTTGAACGACCAAAGCCTACAATAATATTGTTGGTGCTCTTCGTCGTCTTGGTTTGGTGGGGATATCAAAAGACAATATGAAAGATAGGTAAAAGAGCCTCAAAGACACATTGTGCGAGGTTCATAATCTATTTAGTGGACTTAGTGGATTTGCATGAAGTGAATCAACAAAATGTTTTGAGGTTGAAGATGAGGTTTTAGATTACTTGATCAAGGTAATGTATGCACTTGTAGAAAATACTTTCATTATCCACAATTAAAGAGATCTTAATGTACTTGAACATGTTTATTTTGAGGCAAAATCCTTTGTCCCATCAGACACTACGACTTGATGGAAGGTCTGTGGGGAGTTGATCATGCCACAAGCCATGGAGTAAGGACAACCTGAAAGGTTCACTACGACGTGGACTTATCCATCAATGCATTCTTGGAACTAGGTTGATCACACTATTTTGATCGAAAAACCTTAAACAAGCTGAATATCGTTCAAGTCAACCGTGTCTGGCAACATGGTAGGGTGAACCAGGATGATGGACAAGATGACCAAAACCCACTAATAATTGACGACCATGTTGAAGACATTGTACCTCAACCCTAGTCTCCCATGATGCTTAAATACTTTCAAAATTTTGGATGATATTCAGGAAATGTAATAAGGATTAAATAATTTGAACATTAATGTCAATAGAGATTTGAGAGGGTTTATCAAAGAATTAATCAACTTCAATAAAGATTTGATGATTTTTAGGACTCTTTCTGAATGATAGTTGTCATCATTTGATTGATGTTTCCCCCGTAATTATTGTAATTTAACTATATTTTTCTATTATATTGTATTATACGGTTCTATGTATTAATTAATTATTAGTTGTTTATTCCAGTTTATTTTATTAAGTTTTACAAAATTTACAATTTTTCTTAAAAAAATTTACAATTATTTTTATTCAATTTTATCAAAATCCATTAACAATTGCATGTACTCACAATATTAAATAATTATTTTTTTTAATTAAGTTCACAGAAAAGATAATATTTTAATCACACATAACCTCTATTTATAAATAAATAATCATATTTCATTTTAACAAAAATAGAAAAAATTGTAATCTTATAACTTTATTAACTAAAAAAAATAATCAATTACACTTATTACATAAGTTACAAAATTTTATAAACTTTTTATTTTTATTTATCTTCACTTTCCACTATCTTTCCTTTATCTTTCTCCTCCCTCTCTAATTCATCCCTTTACAAACAAAACATTAGAGTGGATAACTAATTTTATGTGGCAAGCAATTAATAGCATTACACTTGTAATTATTAAGTTGAAAACATAGGTATTGTGTTAGTTAATATTAATGTTTGATGTAATTAAGATAGATGTTTTGACCCCTGGGTAAGGGGACGAGTCAGGTAGTACCAAGATTGAGGACCTCGATCTGTGTGTGTTGTTCGATAGTATGAACAGTTAGAAGGAATTCTAATTCTAATTCTTGCTCCGCAAAGGGAGGGGACAACGAAAGAAACGACACAACTACCAAGTTGACTCCTTAATAATATCCAATCATGGTGACACGCCTTTTGTTGTTGCCTCAAGAAGCTGCACACAAAGCTTGCTTTTCCCATAACATCTGTCACCCTTTTGGATATTCCATCTTCTTACATTATTTTTAGCAAATTGCCAGTTTAAGAAAAAACAAAAATCTTTTCTGTTTTCGTCGTTGCCAACGATTTTGCATCTGGTGGGGTTTCATGGAGGAGGTTTGATGCGATCATTCCTCTCCCAGAAACCACATATTCCACCACCTGGGTTTGTGGATTTTCATGCTTTTTTTTAGATAGATAGATTTATTCTGATGTGGGTTTGTGTAATTTGGAAGGTGGGTTAATGCTCAATGGTAATCCCACCAATCATTTTTTGAAAGGAATAGTTGGAAGTTGGTGTCAGATTCACAGTACCCTCTTGGCAAATTGAAATAGAATAGAAATTCTCCCAAAGGTACAAGGATATTTTTTTTTTTTATGTATTGTAAAATAATTGTGTTATTGTTCGGTTTCTCGAAGTTCACGAAGGGTTGAACCAATCTGTAAAAAATGTTTTTTAATATTTAAATGAACAGTTTTAAAGTTGGCAATTCATTGGTTGCGCAGACTCGAAGAGTTGTGGACAAAAACTACCGGAACCTGTTTTCCATCTCTCTCGAGAATCATGTGGGGCTTTGACTGTTACAACCAATTCTTTCGAATGCGTGAGAAATTTTGATTAAGTTGTTGTTGGTTTGGTAGAGGGATTGAACCTTTGACAGAGAACAAGATCTGTCCAACAAACCTTTACTTGATATCAGAATTCTGGATTGATGATCTCATGTCGGGGGTGTTTGTCCAAAAGAGAAATTGGTGCCTTTTGATGAGGCTGTGAAGAAACCCTGCTTCCGATTTCCTGAATAGCTAGTTAATTGTATTGTGGTTTTGTTTGTGAGGGATATGAAGTTTCTGAGCCTGGTGGGGAATTCTTTCGGTTGTTCTGCATCTGGTGAGCGCTTAGTTTCTGCTGCAAGAGATGGGGATGTTCAAGAGGCCAAAGCCTTGTTGGAATATAACCCCCGTCTTGCAAGGTATTCCACTTTTGGTGTTCGCAATTCCCCTTTGCATTACTCTGCCGCTCATGGCCACCATGAGGTACTTTATTCAATGTACTCCAACTCCTTGTATTATGTTTTAAAATTATTTTCAAAATATCAACTGTGTTTTGTGTTGATGTAGATAGTGTATCTCTTGCTTGAGTCCGGAGTTGATATCAATCTCAGAAATTATCGCGGTCAGGTAATCCATGTTGTTTTGTTTTAATGTCTCTTCAATTCTATTCACAGTTTACATGTCACATCACAGAGCAAGTTTTACCGGTTTGGATTATAGAAAGGGCCATTTCTTTTACTTACTTTTCACACTTTATTATAACATTAACAGACTGCATTGATGCAAGCTTGTCAACATGGTCACTGGGAGGTGGTTCAGACCTTGACTATTTTTAAAGCCAATGTATGATCGGACTATCAAGCAATTTTGTTGCATATTTTGCTAACAGTCAGATGAATTATTGAGTTGTAAAACATTGGTTGTTAAATTTGATTGCAGATCCATAAAGCTGATTACCTAAATGGAGGAACTGCCCTTCATTTGGCTGCTTTGAATGGCCACACCAGGTGCATTCGGCTAATCCTGGCAGACTATATACCTAGCACCGGTAACTTCTGGAATGCATTACAGACAGGTGATCAAAAATCAATCTCCGAATTTGATCAAAGGTACTCTGTCTCTCACGCAAAGGTCTTACTGCTTCTTCAGCTGTGGCAATGAGTTAATTTTTATCTTTAAATGGTTGCATACAAAGTGGTCTTCGCGAGGTAATTAACAAAACTTCTGATGGAGGGATCACTGCTCTGCATATGGCAGCATTGAATGCGCATGTTGAAAGTGTACAGTTACTCTTAGACTTGGGAGCTTCTGTGTGCGAGGTTACGGTGGAGGATGGAACTACCATTGATTTAATTGGTAATTGTTTGACATTTCTGTTTCATATAGTAAAGTCCAATATTTGCTTTGGAAATTCACCATATATGACTAAGTAGATTACTTTTTCCACTGTGTTATCAAAACTGCACTGCTGCTGCTGCTTTCTCTAACTAAAAAAACTGCACCTGTTGTTGTTTCTCACTAATAATTTCAACATTTCCATTTCTGTTTCCTGGCTGGCTTCAGGATTTGCTTGGTTGAACTGAAAATTAGCAGGTGAAAACTTTGTATTGAAATTTTGTTAGAAATGTCTAGGGCCACAAAAATTGGAGTAGCTGGAGCTAAATTGTAACTCAATTACATTCTATTTCCACAATTAGTCATCTCTCCTAAAGTGATTGAAAAATAGTTACATATATCATTCCACATTACTTTCCCCATCTTTTGAGATTACCATTAGTGACTGAGTGGATTTCCCCCTCTTTCATCTCTTTTTAAACCTTATAAGTATGGTTGTGAGTCAGCATCAAGTATGCATTTACATGTTGACCCCCTCCACCCTAGAGTTACTTTAAACACTGTAAGTTGGAACACAGCTTAAAAGATATTTTAAGAAATTTGAACATATCACAGTAAGTTTGAGCTAATTTAATCAGTTTCACCCTTAATAACTGCTGTTTATACTTATTTTGCAGGTTCTGGAAGTACGCCACTTCATTATGCTGCATGTGGTGGAAATGCCCAATGCTGTCAAGTGTGTTTCTATCTTCCTTTAGAAGAAAACATACTTTTGCAACTGAAAATATATTATTCATCCAAATTAATAGGGCATCAGCATATTGAAGTTCCTTTCCTTTTTAATTTTGTGTTATTGTTTGGTTCAGCTGTTGATTGCCAAGGGTGCCGATATGACTGCCGAGAATGCAAATGGGTACATCTAAATGTCTCTGTTACCTTTTTATCTGTGATGACTTTATCCTACTTACTCCCTCAGATGGCAAAGATATTAATATTTTGGTCTGTAGATGGAAAAATTATCGCTTTCCTAAAGGAGCCAAACAACTCCCGGCCACCTTGTCTTCTATTCTTGAAAAATCTTATACTAATGAATCTATAGACCCCTTGGCGTTTGACCAGAAACTAAAGTTTAATCCTGATTATCTTGGTCATCCATGTTTCTGAGTTTTATTGTGTTTTCTTCTATGAAGTTGTGCTCTAAAAAATAGCCTCATTTTTTTCTTCTTTGTGAATTGTAATTGGATTTTTCCATTGCTCATCTTGAAATGAAATGCCAGTTCATCATGATATTGTGAATTGTAGTATTATCCGTATGACTTGGATTTGCAAGAGCCTGTCTGTTTCATTACAATTTGAATCGAGGATAATATTGTTTTCTGACTGCATTCTTTTGAAGAATCCTTTTGTCTATACTTGATGAAAGACAATTGAACCTACCACAAGCGTAGTAGTGCTTGTAATGCTATGTTGCATTTGAATAAAGCAAGCGGAGATTTATGCTGTCGAAAGCACTTGTTTGTCAATGATGGGTGTATAATTTTTTGGTTTCAATTATTTTTGTTTTGAAGATGGACGCCCTTGATGGTTGCTCGTTCGTGGCATAGAGACTGGCTTGAGGACATCTTAAAAACACCTCCAGCAGAACCCCTACAAGTTCTTCCATCTCCATATATATCTCTTCCTCTCATGAGCATTGTAAGAATTGCTAGGTATGTGTATTAGCTCTATTCTGTTATTCATTCAACTAATTTCTTCTTATTGGAGTGTATGATATTTGGTGCTATCTGCTATGCTCCTCATTTGGAGAACCGATTGAAAACTTTTGTTTTCTAGAATTAGCAACAATATATTTTCATAAGCACAATTCTTTCTATTAATTTGTTCAGTCCGCTCTGACTTCAAATCAACTAGCAGGTTGTAGATTTGATATATCATGCTTTGACTGTAGTGTCTGTCTGGCCTGATTTTTCAACAGAATTGATGGAAATAATTTAAATTTAACTGGTGATTTTATGTGATTATGTTTCTAATTATACATGTTACGTATTTTTTGGGTTCAATAATTTCATTTGAGATCCAGCGTCATAGACGTAACTAGGAAACATTTTTTGATCTGCTCATAGGTTACGCTAAACTCGGGATATGTTTGGTCAAACTATGTCTTTACTGCTCTATGAAACAATTTACCCCTAAATTGTACACAATGAATTGGCTTACTTTATGTGATTATTAATATTAAATCCTAAACCCTAAACTTAGACATGCCAACATTTATGTGCACATTTTTTCACAGCAAATACTACATCTTGACATACAGAGTATAAATTTTTATCAACACTTGATTTGATTTATCGAGTTAACTTTACCCCAAATTGGGGTGTTCCAATGATTTCTAATATTGCCCCTCCTCTCCTTTTGTTTCTGTTGCGATCTTCCTTGACAGAGAATGTGGATGGAGGACGAATGAATTAGCTCCAACATGCTTAGATCCATGCGCTGTTTGCTTGGAAAGGAAATGCATGGTTGCTGTAGAAGGTACACTCCTCTTAAATGGGCAATCAAACTTCTGTTCTTAGTTTAGTATTAATGCTGGATCCATGGTATGCAATTAGATTCTTTGGTGTAGCGAATGATTTAGCCTTTTCAGGCAAAAGGCTTGTGTTATATTTTAAATTTTGCTGCGGAGCAATTTTTTTGTATAGAAACAGCACATTTCATTTTCTGGCTATAATTAAAGTCGTTTAATTTTGACTAACATGGTTACATATATAGACATCAATCTTCGATATGGTTTCTAGATTTTACAAGGGCCGGTCACACCCATCCCCTTTATACGGGTTGCAATTGTGTGTATGCATGTGGTATTCCAATGTGCTGTAGAAATGAGAAGCGGATAGAAGACTGCTATCATTTCTTGAATTCATTTTGTTTTATAATAGGCCTGCCTTACTCTCTTTCTTTTGCTGTTGTTTAGTAGTTTTATATCTACAATAATGGCCTCGAGATACTGTTTACATATGTTGTTTCATTCCTACATCATCATGATGGTGCATGCAGGTTGTGATCACGAGTTCTGCACACAATGTGCTTTATATCTTTGTTCTACAAACTCTACTTCAACAACCACAACTTCTCCCCCAGGTTCAATTGCTTGCCCTCTCTGCAGGCACGGCATAGTCTCATTTGTGAAGCTTCCAGACGCAAGGCCCCTACAGAAGGAAATGCAAAGGCCATCAAATCTGTCCCTCGCCTTTTGCACTTGTTCAAGTGAAGTATTGGAGGATTCCTCTGACATGACCACCCCATTTTGCAAACCAACATCACGTGGATCCAAAACTTCTTCCCCTTCAAGAACACTTCGCTCCAAGAGCTGTCAGGCGCTCCCCTCATTCAAAATCAACCCCAGCCTTTGCTTGGGAGCAGAAGTTAGCCCCTCTTTAGTTCCTTGCACTTTGAGCAGGAACGTGAAGAACCATTTGGCAAGGTGTTCTGGTTCCAGTTTAAGACGATCATCTTCTCAAACGGAAAGAAGGAAGTCATGGTTTTGTTCCCTCAATCAAACTGTTGCCACAGGCAGTGGATGCTGATTACATTTTGGTCTTTCATAAAGCTTTTTCTTTGTGTCACACCAACGTAAACAGTATCCAACGTTATATTCATGATTGCAAATATCATCCACTGTTCTACCACTAATTAGCTTGTAAACATACCTTGCCCATTTGTTCAGCTGGGACAAGCGTTACTTTTTTGGCAACATACATAATAATTTCGACAAGATTCATGTTTTGGTGCACGTAAATGCAAACAGATCTATGTGGATTTCGTGGTTTATAATTACTTAATAGCAACCAGTGATCTACCTGAAGGAAAATCCTATGCTTTGTGATATATCTTACGGAGTGCAGACACTATGAAATTTGGACCAAAGATTGCTCTTTGCACATGGAGAAGGCCACATCTGATGTTAGGGGCACGTCACAGTTTCATTAAAGTTGGCTAAGGGGTCAGAAGCTCAGAGCCTAAAGAGCATTGACGCCTTAAATCATTATATGTAAAACAATAAATCTGTGCCAGCAGGACTTAGGAATTATGAGTAATTGGACGCACAGTCCCCACGTGCAGATATTTATTATCACCTTTGGCTAGCCTCTTCTCGCAGAAATTCCAAACGAAAACAATCGTAATGCCAAAAACATAAAAGGATATTGCTAATTAGAGTCCAAAACTCCTAGGAATGAGATCCTTTGTTCAAAATTATGAGAATATTTAATACAACTATTTATAAAAACTACAATTATAAATCATTATCCAGTAACACAGATAATGTTAATAGTATTTGCCGCATATAAAATAGACCAAAATAATCTCAAAGATATTTCCCGTTTGACACACTAACTTTTAGACTCTCCATATACGCTTTTATATTTTTATACTTGTGCTCAATGTACTATCATCCCCCTAAGCTACTATTTCTATGAAGATCATTCACATTCCGTCACCAAAACTTATTACAGAAGAGTCCTTAATACTCTACTAAAAGATTATAACTAATTAAATATCACAGATGGTGTTGTTTTCAAATATTAACCAATTTCACTGAAAATTCTATGATTTTCACCAAATTCAAAGGAAATGTTAAAGTCTGTACCGGCACCTTCAGTAGAAGAATACTTTTCTTTGTGCTAAAGAACACAGGAATATAATCTGCAATAAGCCGTCATCTTGAAAATTATGAATGCAAATAGAAAAAATGGCAGTTGTATATTTAGACCGTGCTACTTCAGCTCAAATGTAAAACAAACACAACAGAGGGATCACAAGAAACAGATCTATTTGCAAACTTTGTCTCATCTTAGAATAACAAGAGTTACACTCAAACATACATTGCAATTGTATCAAAGCTCAGGAGGAATAGTTTAAAAATGTTAAGATGGAAGTGATTGACATAATGAAAAGAAAACTTAAAAATAAAAATAGAAAAAAAAATTATCATCCTAAATGAATATAACAAAAAAAGTCTTGCAAGGTCAAGAAAAAAATAAAAAAAAAAAAAAGAAAAAAGAAAAAAAAAGATTAAAAAAAAAAGCTCAATCAGGATATCGCCATTAAAATCCTATCTCACGCTTCGTTCGCCATGTGCTGGAGCTGTAGAGAACGCCAAGGAATCTGGTTGCATGCGCTCCAGTGAGACAGTGGTAGGAGATGCTTGATGCCATTTGGGAGATATTCCTGAGTAGTTAGGCGCAAGAGCATATTGAGATAGAAGTGACAAGTTTGTAGAAAGGTTATGTTAGGACAAGGTGATGTTCATAGGGTAGGTGTGATATGATATAAATGGGCAAGTGGTGGTGCATGGTGAGAAGATTGATGGAGTTTATATAGTGAAAAGAGAAGGAGAAATAAATGAAAATAAGGGACTACTGACATTCCAAAAATGTTGTTGTTTCAGTGAAGTTTGAAGAAAAAGGAAGAGGTTAGTGGACCCAAAAACTGTGGATTAATGGATTCAAAAAACCCTTTTTCCATGTTGTAGCTCTGTCTCTCTGATCCCTCCAGCGAGAAGTCTTGATTATAAATCAGATAAAAATGGCGACTGATTTGAGAGAAGAAAGGATAAAGTACAGTGCAGTGACAAGCAACGTGACTTAACCATATTTCTCTTCTGTTCTCTAATCTTTTACCTCCTCAGTCACGTAAATTCAAAAGCATATATACGAAGCATGGGAATTCGGACTCAAATTTCCAATAAAGGGATACAAGTTAAAACAGTATGGGCCCTGCAATCAATTCTCTCACAGGGTAAAAGTGAATATCAAGCATGTATACGCCTCAGTGCCAACTCTGATGAATCTATAAAGATAAAGAGAAATTTTAACACCATCTTTATCCAATCACCTATTTTTTACTTTTTTACTTTTTCATTTATTATATTTCCATTCCTTTTTATTCACATGTCAAATATTATTTAAGGTTCTATATCAAGACAAAAGAAAACACTACTTTTAACAGTTTCACACACTATTCCCTGCAAATCACCTCACACGCTATCTTCGTTTATCAACCATCAAATCAATTTAACTAACGATTTAAGTATATTCCATTATTCAATTAGCTACAATTGATTATAGTTTATAAGTTTATCGTCGACAACACGGAGATAAATACACTAGTATATGGGAAGAAGAATATCGTTGACTAAATTTATATGCCACGCATGCATGGCCACAAATCAAGTCATAACTTTGTACATTTTGTTGCCAACATCAAATATATTCAAAATTGGGATGTTATTTATGGAAACTCACATAACACGTGTATATATACATATTATTATTGCAAAAGATATAATCATGCCTTTTAATATGTATGTGATTAGATATTTCAACTTATGAAATAATATTTACTGAAAAATATTTATTATTTAAGCTTTGGTTTGACTCAATAGGTTGGGAGATTTTATTTGCAATTCTGTGAAAAACAAATGGAAAGTTAGACTTAAGGCATATATATTGAATATATATTATGAAGATAATCAGTATGATATGTTTTTACGTATAAATTAGTCTCTACGATAATGAATTTGTATAAATCTATTACTAGTATTTTATTCTATAATATTAATAATAACTAAAATTGTTAGAAAATATCTCAGTTTCCATTTATTTTTATTTTCTTTCTCTTATAATTTAAATAATCTCACTTTTATAATTTTTTTTCTTTTACTTTTGTTTCAATATCTCTCACTTTTCACTCTTTAAGTCAAACAAAATATTTTGTATTAAAATGAAACAATGAAGAGTGAGAGTAGAAAATCAAATAAATAAGATTATTTGGATGGAAAGCAAAATAGTAAAAAGAAAGAAGAAATGAACAGGAAAATTACAAGTTTACATGATTGATTTAAAAGAATATGAAAAAATAGTAGTTGGTTTTAGTGAAATAAATAAATGCTTTTGATAAATTTTATTAAATTAAATATAAAACATTTTTTTCTTCTTGGTCATGGATGCATTTTTTCCTACATATAATTTGGCCAACAAAATATCCCACACTATTGATTGTGCATGTGCTAGAGTCATAATAATTTTAGGTTTATATAATCAATTAAAATCCTTGCATAATTCTTACTCTGAATCACATATGATTTGGAAAGTTGCATTATGTCACTTTTTTTTAGCTTAATTGGAAAAACTTTCAATTGTCAATGTGGAGAAAAATCAATATCATGCTCAATTTCTGACCAAATCTGGTCATTTAATAGAAAAAGAAAAACCCTATAGTCACTAAATTTTTTTGTTCTCAACAACACTACATTAGTTGACGCAAACACAGGTTACATGAATTTCTCATTACAAAAATATTAGTGTTCGAGTTTTGAGAAGCTCAAGCATCCAAAAAATTATGGTATGTAGTTTGAACCAATAATTTAGTTATATAGACAGAGAGAAGGCAAAAGCACCATAGTGATGCAATTATTTTTTAATTTACTGAACCAATATTTTCTTTAAAAAGTTACATGGTATGTCAATTATTCTTCCAAATACTAATTGAGTTTTTAAGAAGTCGTATAAGTAGGCTTTCTTCGTTTTATTTTTATTTTTTAACTAAAAAGATATTTTGACAACTCGTTTTTTATTGAGAAAAACATCAAATAATGAAAGATAATTTCGTAATTATATTTTTAAGAGTTATTATAATCTGATTATAACTTTTATTAATTTCTTTTGAATTAATTGAATGAAATTGTACTTTATACATGAATTTAAGTTATTTTCATTTATATAAAGGTCGTGTTTATTATAAATATGCTTTTATTTTTTAAAATAAAGGGTGAACAAAATTAAAAAATTGTCAATAAATTTAAAATAAGCAAAACAAGTGTTTATCAAGCCAAAATAAAAGTCATTATTCTTTAAAGAACGAAGGTGATAGTTCACCATTTAAAAAAAATGTTGTTCATCTTTAATTTAAACAAAAAAGTAAATGAATACAAATTTTAAATTATCCAAATTTAAATAAAAATCATAGTATAAATGAAATAGCATAAAATCGTGCTTGCAATATTTCATTTTAATTCATGCAAGAAATATATGGACTGGTTTATATTATATTTTAGTTCCAGAACTTCTACTTCCCACAATGACAACATAATATTACCTGAGTCTCGTAAAGGATTTGCGAGCATCATGCTGCATCAACTTGGAGTTTTCAGCCAGAAATACTGCATCAAAATCAAAAGACAGTCAAATTTCATTGCATCAGGTAACGGCACTCATCATTCTGGTCACACCATCGTAAAGGCCTCTGTATTCATAAATTTATCTTTAATTTTATGAGTAAAAACTGATCTTTACTAAGAATTTTCAAGTAAAACTAAAACAGCAATACAAAATGACGTTTGTGGTACATATATATTTGGGAAAAGTTATGGAGTGGGGAGTTAGGGTGACAAAAAATCATGACAGCTTTGCACGCAAAGCTGGTTACTTCTGCAATGAGCCTTTCTCTTCTTTTCTTGTTGATTTTTAATTTCTATTTTCATCTTTTCACTTTGTTCTTTCCCATCAAACGCCACCACATTTCATGCCTGTTAGGGTTGCAGCCGTGTGAGGTACAGGGTTTTCCAAGTACCAATTTTAGGGTTTCTGTTGCTATTTTTTCCTTACACTGGTAGATTTTTTTTTAATGAAAAACACTCATATATAAGAGGTTTAGATAAGTTTTTAGATATATAAATATTTTTTATTGTAAGTATTTCACATTTTTAAAATTAAATACTCTAATTTAAGTTTTTAAAATACTTTTAATTTTTTTTAGTTTATTAGTGCTTTTATCATAACCACCAATACATGTTGCATCCTATGAGATCACATATAGATTATTTAATACTAATTATTATCCAACATCTTAATTTATCTGATACACATAACAATTTAACTAACATGCAGATAATATAAAAAAGCCCTGAGAAAAAAATTATTGGATAATTAAAACAAGTTATATTTAAGGAATCTAAAAACTATTTAATCCAACACCTTGTGGCGGTTTTGTTTTATTTTTTATTTATTTTGTGGGATGTTACTATGCATATAAGTTTATAAATAATTCTTTTCTTACTTCAACTTTTCAATGCAGTAACATTCCGAAGACTTGAATAAGAGATTTATCTATAAAATACGAGCAAGCACCTCTATCATTCAGTTGGTGACACGAATAACTATTTTGATTAATTGATGGTGATGAAATATTTTTTTATACAGATAATACATAAATATTTTGACTTTGAAAGTTAAAATCTGTAATTCTGTATTGGATTTCGTAAAAAGTACTTACATAGCTTTATAAAAATATTATTTAAGTGAACTCGTTTTTTTTTCTCTTTGTACAAGAGTTGATTATATATAAGTAAATCTGAGGTTTATACTTTTGAAATGAGAAGTTGAAGTTGTGAAGTGTAACGAATATGGTTAAAGATGAGGAAGATTTGTGGAGGGTGACAGCATGCATGTGAAAAGTTGAGGTTGAATTGAATGGAATTGTTGTAACACTCCATTGAAGAGAGTGAGGCCTAACCTACCCATCGGATAAATGCTTCTGTTGTCATTATTAGTAGCATATGATATCAACTACTAGTTTGAAGAGAGTGTGGTTGGTGTTATTGTTATAGGGTAGGGATGTTACTTAATTAATGAAGCATTTTGAATATCTTAGATGTAATGATAACAAAGGGCAAAGTGTGATAGTGATGGGACAAGACATGGTCAATCCATCAGTCTCTTCAAGTCTCTCTCAGAGTCCTTTCCTTTTCTCCTTCAACTTTCTTCTTCCATGGTTGCAGCCCCTACGTAAGACAAACATATCAACAACATGCAATTCAAGCCCGTTTCCAACGCCCCCCTTTTTCATGTAAGACTACACCCATTCTAACATTCTTCACTTTCTTCTATTTCTCACATCATTTTTTAATCACATACTCTCCTTTCACCACTCAGTTTTCTCAAACTAAAAAATGGAAAAACTTCTAATAACAAATAAAGACACTGAATTCATTGAAAGAATGAATTTATTATAGTAAATTTGTCCTGTAAAAAAAATTAAATGACAGTATAATTTTGAGATAATATTTGAAGTCGAGAGTGTGAATTGTTGGAAGATGAGCAATAATGGTATAGCGGTGGTGAAGCTTGAGCCTTGTCTTCCGACTCTGCAATTCTCACGTTACCAATAAATGCTTGGTGTATCTTTTTCCATATTTCCCCCCGAAATGTTGCTATTCACCGCTATGGTTACGTAAAGGTAAGCAAAGGCATCTTATCAGTTTTTGTGATTGTGGGGTAGCTGTGAAACCAAATTACAGAATTTCTTCCAAAACGGGTGGCTGGATCATCTTCCTATTATTATTATTATTTGTTCATTGATAACAGAAGGAATCAATTCAGTTTTTTTTTTTTTATTTGTGATGGAAAATAATAACGGATATTGATTGGTTTTGGTGGTAGAATAGGGAATAGGGATGTAGGAGTAGGAGTAGGAGGTAGAGTGAATCTACAAGCTTATTGGCTGTGTTTGCAACAATTTGCCGTGTTCAACAAGGGATGTTTCATTTGCATATTCATGTTAAAGGGGTATTACACTTCACATCCATCCTCTTAGATTAATTTTTAGAATTACAAAAATCACAAATAAGATTCGAGTATTTTGAGACTATGGGTTATTAATTTTTAGATTGTCTCTACTGTTCAATTTGTATGGAATTTCTTGTTTTTTTTTATTAATGTATGTGTCTTTTTTATCCATATTTTTATTATCCTTTATTAATAAAGATTCTTCTTCTTACATTTCGGACTTTTTAAAGTGAATATCGGGTTATTATATTCAGTTTTCTTTTAATAGTAAGATAAGTGTAATCAATTAGTATACATATAATATAATTAAGATGTTTAGCCAGTGAAGATTTTCGCCCAATGGTATTATTAATGATATTAAAAAAAAATTTAACATTAAAGTAATTACAACTAATTATTTTAAAACGTTAATCCCTCCAAAATTAAGTATGATTCATATCCGTCTCCCAATAGCCGTTTCAAATAAGAACAATTCAATATTATTTTTCTTTTTATAGAACTTGACCGGCGAAACATGGTTATGGAACAAAGAGATTTCAATATCTATTTCTTTCATTTATCAATTATTAAATAAAAATTAATTTTAGAGATGAAAAATAATTAGTTGTTTTAGTGACTAAATTAAAAATTATTTCAAAAATTATAAAAAAAAATTAATTTTTAAATTAATTTCTATTATTATTAAATAATTTTTAAGATATATCTAATTAACTATCAAAGTTTTAACTACCAATAATTTAGATTCTAAATTTGGTAGAAAAACCTTAGTTGCTAATTAGATACAAATTTAGAAATCATTTAATAATAATAAAAACTAATTTAGAAATTAACATTCTTTTAGTCTCAAATTTAATTAATATAACAACTAATTTTTTTTTTAAAAATTTAATTTTTATTTCATAATTTTGTAATAATATATAAAACGTTAAATATAAATAAATATATAACTCGAAGACAAAATTCATTAGGATAAACATCAATAAAATCTGAATTTAGGTAATATAATCTATTCCTCACAAAATTATACCTAATAAATTTTGGGAAATAGAAACACCAACAAAGCTAAGACTAAATTTTGATAAAAGTAAAAATCAACATATTGGAGTCAGTTTTCACCAGTAATTTACTCCATCCTCTTTGTGAAGCCTGCTCAATAGCCATCAATAGCCTGCTCAATACTCCATCATGACTTGCAGAAGTTGTGCTTGAAACACAATATTAATGTCAATGTAGGAAACAAAACCACTTATGAAGTCTTCAAACACAACTTTGAAAAATACCATAACTAGTAATATGACCAGAATAACTCCTAACAACTCAATTTGTATTACATCTGACAAAATCAAAACAAAGAGAAAGTAATTTTACTTGATTAATCCCCTCAACTTTAGAAGGAAGATTAGAAAAACCAAAACATGTACTGACCTTAAACTCTTCCATTAAACGTAGTCCCTCTCAAAATAGAAGCTAAAAGCGCAGTGTTATGATTAATTATAAGGCTTGAGTCACGTTAATATCTTTATTATTAAAATATATATTGTTTCTCACAAGCCATTTCATAAAAAAAAACATTTATGACAACTGCAACAATATCACTCGTCTACTACGCTTATGTTTCATTAATACTATGATAAGGGGCTTGTCTTTTAAAATCAACTTCATACCTTAATTGTGGTCTCACGAAGAAAGGAATAAGTGAGTGGTAGATTCTTCCGCTTTATTACATAAGCAGCACGAAACCACAAAATAACTTCTCTAAGGCATATTTTTCATTAGCATCACTTTTATGCTTTCTTTGAATTAGACCATCACTTTTACATTTTTTTTTTTTGGATTTCAGGTTAAATTTGAAAAAACGTGTGAAGAAAATTAAGATATTTAGATTAAGATAAATAGAATAAAAAATATAAAAAAAATTATCAATATGATAATTGTGATTGAAATTGTATTTTTTTAATTAATAAAAGTGTAAGTTTCCATATTTACTCTCTGTATTTAAAAATTGTTAAAAAAATAACTTAATTATTTACGAATTATAATTGTTTTGAAAAAGTAATGACTAAGATGTTAAAATCACGTTTTTTTTTGTTTTTTCTCTGTAAATCACAACACGAAAGAATCAAATTTTGTATTTTTGCGCTTTTGTTTGTCACTCATTCCTCATGAATTATGGAACATAAACATAAAAAAATATTTCTTTCTTTCCAAGTGAATTATAGTGCACTAATTGCTTTTCAACATTCAAGGGTAACCCTACTCCATACGTTATACACTTCTAAAACCACCATACATCATTCCTCATTCTCATTCACCCTTCATATAATTTACAAAAATTAGGTCAAACTGAAGAATAATTATAACAACCTATCACTTAATTATCCCTTCAGAAAGCATCCTAACACTCATTAGGGTACCCCATCTTTTGACACGCGCCACATATTTTAATTAACTTAATACATCCTCAGGATTTAAATCATTGCTTGCTTCATAGGTATAAATAATAAGAAAAGTTAATTTCTCTTTATTTTTCTCCCTCCTCATCACTACTTCTAAAGAGCTGCGACAGAGTTAAGTTTTCATATGCAGTACATAAAATGTAAAGCAGCAAGAAAAAAAGAGAGTGGGAAAAATCGTAGGATACTGTCCATTTTGCAACAGAATCACCAAAAAGAATCTCAGAAAGTTTGTACAAGTATAAATCACCAACTACAATAATAAGTTGTGATGGTAAAAACAATAATAATAAAGTAGTGGTGAATAGTGACAACGAAAATGGAATATAAGAAGGAGACATTGTGCTTGGGTTCTGAGAACCTCCCAGGTTAATTTTGTTAATTCACAATTCTGATGAGGTGCAGGAAGCAAAATAGAAGGGTGCAGGAAAAACACACATGGTCTAGGCATTAATTCAAGGTTATAGCCCATCCAAAACGTGTAGTAGGATAATGGTCTGACCCATTCCAAGGCCCAAAAGCACCTTGGTATTCTTATAATTTTGGGCTGCTTCTTCCTGCTCCTCCATACCTTCTTGTGCCACCCCATAAGTTTTTTTGTATTCCAAAAATACATTTTTTAATATTCTAGATTATATAATCCGAAAGTTTTTTTTCTAGATCCAGAATTAGCTTTTGGATTATGTACTCCGGAAGCCTTTTGTGATTAACATCTGGATTACATAATCCAGAAGTCTTTTTTATACATAAGATTAGCTTCCAGATTATGTAATCTGTAAGTTTTTTTTTTCATATATAAATTAGTTTCCGGATTACATAATCTAGAAGTTTTTTCTACAAATGAGATTGACTTTCGGATTATATAATCCGGAATATATCCAAATTATATCATCCATAGGCTTATTTCGAATCCAAAAAAGAGTTTCGGATTTTATAAATCTAAAAAACACTTCCAGATCCAAAAATATCTTCCGAATTATGTATGAGGGTGGCACAAAAAAGGAAAAAACGGTATTTTCACATTTAGTATGGGGTGGCACAAGAAGGTATGGAGGTGTAGGAAGAAAGAGTCTTATGGGTTTGTAAGTGAGATCCAGGATTGCTATTGGCACCATCATAAAACACATTTTTCATTTTGTGTATAGGTGAATAATGCAACTAAAACCAGTTTCAATTGGGTAATTAAGCACTGAAACTGATGGAAACCAAGTAGAGGACACCCAAGCCCATGACGCCCAAGCCCAAGAAGGGGCCCAAGCCCAAAGAATCACTAGGAGCATGGCAAGAGCTTTGGGACAAGAGTATCAAAAGATGACTCTTCTTATTTCTATTGTATAGAGTA
>Ga0123342_1001141_pt1 | contig 44324 bp, 23 predicted proteins | sample Turbeawhitnodule_FD_89960 | JGI IMG/M metagenome (GOLD analysis project Ga0123342, IMG submission 89960) | Root nodule microbial communities of legume samples collected from Mexico - Turtle bean Mexico white nodule | ecosystem: Host-associated > Plants > Roots > Nodule | place: Mexico: Nepantla...
AAATTCTTATCCATTTTAAGCTTGTTCTTCACATCTTGTATCTCCTTCATTTGTCTCTGCAAGGCAAACAAATTATGTTAAACCAACCAGGGCCATAGGCATAAGATAGTAAGCGATGCATTGCCAACAAGGAAAGAACAATTCTTCAAAATGCTCCACCTGATGTAGAGCATTCCAGCAAGCATTAAACTTGGCATAATGCAGTAACCATTCAATAGCCATATGGTACTCTATTGTATTGGGCTGAGAGCAATGTGATGTTGATACTGCATTTCTCTGTAAAAGAAGGAAAGACAATTTAAATCACACTTTCTAATATGTAGGGTGTAAAGGTAATCAATGAATTGGGAGAGTAAGGGTACCATCTCCTGGTTTTGCCTTTGAAGCGCAGGTCTGTCAATGACCAAATGGCCACTGAATTTTCTCTTATTGTCAGGCTCACAGAGAGTTCCCTTCATGGCTCTGACAATCCTGTAGAAAAGCTATGAACAGTACATATTATGCACGACAAAATGACTTTGAAGACCCACTTTGGAAACAAAGGGGTTTTTGCTAAGAGCAAGAGAATATATGCCTTGCAATTTTAGCAAGATCTGGGGAATATGAACTTAAAAGTATAATTGGGAAGATGTCATATTTCATTTTTCTCAGTTTAAACATCTGGAATCAATTACACAAAATGAGAGAGAAATGAATGAAGATGGTTAATATGGAGAGAGGCATCTGAGATTATTTGACATGGAAATAATGATTATTGTACAAACTGGATATTAAAGCCATTCAGCTGCAAGCTTAAGATTCTAGGATGACATATCAACATTGATTTTTCATCTTTACTATCAATAATTAGAATAAACATTCAAGTATGTGCAGCACCTTCTGGGATTGCTTAAAAATAATGCAGCTAGTGGGCAGAGTTTCCTGTTTGCTAAATATTCAACCTCATAATATAATCTTTCACGAGATTGGAGGTGTTAGATTACCTTGATGCCATCAAAGTTCTTAAACAGAAGAAATTACTACAGAAACTAATCATGAAACTTAGAAGAGTAATCCAACATGAAAAACAAAACAGATACAATACCTCCCTTCTCCAAGACTAAGGCATCTTCTGTTTAACTCGGATATTGCAGATTCAGCTTCACATTTTGTTTTAAAAATAACAAATGCTCTACCTGTCAGTAGATGAGAAAACACAATAAATGGAGGGTCTAAAAAGTCACAACATTTACATGTCCCACTGAATTGTTAGGTCTCATTATACCAATGAAAGAGCCACACAAAAATTAAAATGGGACTGTTGGGCGACTTTAAAAGGTAAAATACCGTAGTATGTACTCGAACTCGGGAGCCATTCTATCATCCTTGCCTCAACCTTTGCTTTGAGAGCACACCAAATAAGATCCTGAACAATTGAGGAAAAATTTGTCACATTGCATACAAATCTACTGTTCATGTCTCTACTGAAGTTAAAGTTTCCGTACATCTGGATCATAATCTTATTAGCCTGTAATCTTTAAATGTTCAATGCACAAATAGGGTAGCCAAGTAAAAATAGAAACAAACTCTCTTCAGTAGAAAGTTAAAAAGCAACTAGAGAATTTGAAAAGTTGGATCCCATATACCTCCACTTCATATGATGTGTAGGATGGATCCAGATTATTCAGTAAAACCAAGGTATTCAACTCTTGAGCTCTCCGCAGTCTTTCATCCCAAGGCTACAAATGGTATTAACAGCAAATTAATCATAACAATATTATATCTGTACTATATATATATATATATATATGATTCGATACAGATAAGAACAGGAATATTTACAATGATTAATAAACAGGAACTTCATTCATTTGTTCCATTATAAAAGAAACTTCTTTTGTAACAGTTCAAAAATAGAATTGTCTGATTCATTAAAGTGATCATATTAAAATTTCTTAATTTCAGGAACTAATGTGACAGCACCTACCTCATTTAAGGACATTTAATGTAACTCAAACACTTCAGTGACACTTTTAAATTGACATACTTTTGAAAAAGTAAGCTTAAATAACAATACGATATTAAAAAATAATCTCTCTCACCTCTTTTTGTGTGACTCGTTAGCATAAATAATGCCTCTTAATATTCTTTTGTCAGACTTACTATCCTAAAATATATGAATATTCGTAGGGAGCATATTAGTAAGTGTTTTTTTATGTGAGAGTGAGAGGAATAAATATTAATCATCATAAATGATCAAGATTAAAACAACTAATTCATGTGAGTTTTTTAAGTCACAAGACTTAAATCTTGACCATTCATGTGAGGTTGTATAGTCTAGATTTAATTTTCTTACTCTCATAAAAATGTCCCTATCACTAGATATTTTGCATATACCTGTATTGTCCCGGTGTCCTAATTTCAGATATTAGCATTGTTAAAAGGTTCATGACATGACTGTACTTCATAGGCCCAAACAAGGAAGAACCCATTTTGTACATAAACTCAAACCTTGAAAATGATCAAAACTTAAACCACAAATTTACAATCAATATAAAGAAATAAAAACACTCACCATGTTCTTAAACCACCTTCTTTTTCCCTGCAACAATGAAATCAAGGGTTCACAAAGGATTATAACTATGACTGAGATCATATTTGAAATCACATCTATAGGTTACATATATGAATACTTGCTCTTGTTACCACCAAGGTTCTCAATCTCAATTTCATTATATTGCTTCAGAAGTCAGGATCTCAAGTTAAATAATTTTATATCTAGTGAAAGAGGCAGCATTGTACATTTTAAAGACTCCTATCATTGTAGTCAAAGAATAGATGGGGAAAAAAGCTTCAAATCATAAATATATCATTGTGTTAATAAACCTTTCATATGATTGAAATTTGTAAAGTTAATTTTCTCAAGACACCAAAACAGTAGATTAAGTTGTAGCTGATCTGATTTCTTCACCCCCCATCTAGGATTAATCAACTTCAAATATGAGTACATGACACCTGACATGGAAATTTATAGACTTACTGCATCAGGTCTTTCAATTACATTAATAACATTTTGGTCTGTTTTTAACTTTTCTTCTTGTTTGATTTCTACATTCTTCTCATCAATTTCCTCTTCATCAGGAGTTTTGCTACTTCGACCAATGTTTGCCTTCTCTTCCATAATCTTCCTCTTTTTATATGGATAGGAAACTGATGATTGCTTTGGAAAAATATTCTCAGAAGTTCTCCCTTCAGCTTTATTGTTAACTTGACAATGCGAGGTAACACAAGTCTTAGCCACAATTTCGGGTCTAATATTTGTCCCAACATGCAGATGGTTACTGGTTTTATCAACCCTTCTCCTGTTAAAGAACTGTTCCACTGCAGAAAAGTAATACAGTGAGCTAAGGGGAGTAGTTGCTCCAGATCACCAGGCTGAATAGTTTCAACATGTTCTGTGTACAGTTTAATTTTAATGAAGATAGCAGGTAAAAAAATACAAGACAAGGATAATGACCTTTAACTCCATCAATCTCATCGGTAAATTTATCAATGATTACACGCCTTATAACATCAAACGTGCAATTGAAAAAGTAGTCTGCCTTCTTTAACTCCATTTCTGATGGCTTGGGATTTCTCTTGTCCTTTGAAGTGCAAACAACAGTGCATTTTCCAATAATTGATTCCTGAAAAAAAAAAATTAAATGAAGGAAAATGCATCAACAAACTTCTGTAAAATGACAAATACTCAATTTTCAACTATATCAAACGTTTTATACTGCAAAAGTACCATGTAAAAGAAAAAGATATATTAGCTCTTCCTAAAATTTTATAACAGTGAAATAAAGCAAACGAAACCAATTAGCATTACAAAACTTCTAAAGAGAAACTAGCTTTAGCATGGCTGTAGGCCAATGTACATGCTTTCAACCTCTCTTCCCCTCTCAAGTTCCTTTGAAAACTAGCATTATATTTTCATAATAGCCATCTTTAATGAAAGAATTGATTTCTAGTACTCTAGTTTCCCATATCATAACAAACTTTTACTTTGGTAGCCTTTTTATAAATTATAACCAACCAAGTCATGGTGCAGAATGCTCATTTCAGCCATTGACCAAAGATTGATCAAGAACCATTTTCAACCAACCAAAATAAACTAACAATACACATTAACTTCAAACAAATAAGTCCCTCATTACATGCTATCACCTCAACATTTGGACCCCTTAAACCCCACATTTTACTAAAATAACATCTCCAGAATAAACATTCACACCAACTCAATCTTAAGCTATAACCAACTAAGCAAATAACACCCCATAGTATCAGGAATTCAAGAAACCAATTAATGAAATTACCAGGTAGTTAATATTGGAAAGACCTTTCCCCTCACCAGAAGCCAAAAACAACTCATTCCAACAGGGCTGATACTTCCCCAGGAAGTTACGAATTTCCATGGGCCGGAAAAACCAAATGACTTTGATCATCTTTTCACGAGTTGGTTTCTGGTATATCTTGACAAGCTTGCCAATGGAAGTTTCAACATGCCCTGTAGTGAACAAATAGACACAATCATGTAGAAAATACTCCACACCCTCGTAAACAAAGGACTCATAGTAGTGAGTGTCCCTGTTCTTCACACCGATTCCCCTCTTCTTGCCCCACTTAAAATCTATCACTTCTCCAACATTTGCCGGTGATGACGGTGGCCGTGACATCTTCTGTTCACAAATGCAAAAACCTGAGACATAGTAAATAAAATCACAAACTATTTAAAGCAATAAACCACACAAAAAAAATAGCATAGTGTGAAGATGGCAGATGAAGAGTTAACAAAAGGGTACGCGGAAAATAGTGAGAAGAGAAACTTGGGGATTGAAAAAAGGATTTTTGAGAAAGAAGTTGAAAAAAAAGAGAGAGCGGTTAAGAAGTGGTGACGTTTTGTATACCAAAAAAAAGCTCTTAACTTGAGTGAGCGCTTCTTCCACTTGAAGCAAACATGCACAACACAATAAGCGTTTGAGAGTTCAGAGTTTGTTAAAAGCAAGAAATGGAAATGGGTTTTGCATGTTTGGTTTGTGAGTGAGAGTGGGGGCAAGGAGAGAATGAAAAATGAAAACGACGTCGCTGCACTTCGTTCCGTACCGTTAAAAGTACAGGGGTTGAGTTGACTTTGACTAATCGTGTGAGCACGGAGAGCGTGAGTGAGGTGTGGGCAATAACTGCATTTGCAAGCTCCTTCTCCACATTTTCTAGTTTCAATCCCACTCTGCAATTTTTCTGTTACCCACTATCATCATTCTCGTTAACAGTGATCATCATTTATGAATATTTATATTTGTGTTATAAAAAATACAAATATATATTCGACAAGAGTATGATTTTATTTTACATAGATGATTATTAAGCTTTTGAAATCATTTTTAAAAAATATTTAAACCTATTAAATTCTCTACTTAAATTGAGACTACGCACTTTATAAGCAGAATAACTATCTAAATTTTTCATTCATATTCTTTCATGTATTGTGATTGAAGTTCACTGTAGATAGGATGAAGTCATTGGGAACATCCTTCAAGCAGTTATTATTTCTAAAGAGTTTTTTCTTTAAACTAAGTTTCCTTTACAAAATGCTTATTTTCTTAGCATTCAAATTTTATCTCTCTACACTTTAATGTTGTGTTTTAATTATGGACTTTAATGTTTTGTGTTTTAGTTATGGAGTCAATTTGAATTGATTTGTGGAAAAAATATAAGTTAATAAAAGTGTGTAACTAAGTGATGTGATGATTATAAATAATTTTTAATTAATAAAAAAATAAGATTATAAATTTGTCTTTATAGTTAAAAATAATTAAAAAAATAATAATTTATTAATTTGTACGTTTTAATAATATGTAATTAAAATAATATTTTAAATACGGTCTATGAATTGAATTTGAATTGAAATTGTTGAAACATGAAAATTACAATAAAATTGTATAATATATATTAAAAATAAAATTTTAATATTAGTAATTACAAAAAGATGTGTGAAAATTATAAAAATACAGTAAATTTTAATAAGTTAAAGCATAATTGATCATAAAATGTGCATGTAACTAATATTAAACAAAATACAATTATGAACAGAAAATAAAAATGATAACAATTTTATAGTCAAATATACCTATTAAAAGAATACAAATGATTACATATTGTCATATATAAAAAGTTATTAAATATAAATATAAATAATATTCAAACATTTATGATTTTAAAAATTTTAATTAAAAACAATTTTTCTATTAAACTTAAATAATAATATTTTTGAATCAATGGCTGATAAATAGAGGGGGGTTTGAAGGTATTGAGGAGGTGGAAAAATTGAAGCAACATTATAAATTAAATTTACAAATGATATCTACTACTCGTGTTCCCCCTTTCTTTAAGGGGAAATGACAAGCAAACTCAAATGAGCATAAATATCGACACCTAAAACACCTAAAGCTGACACATCAAAAACACCCAAGAGAAAAAAAAACTCTTTCCCTTGGAAGTAATATTTGCTTAGAAAGAAGGAAATAACAGCAAGGAGAAAGACAACAAAACGCCCTACAATAATAGATGAACCTATATATAAAAACTTCAAACCTATTGGCTTTGCGAGTTATATACAGAGAAAAGTTTATTAATGAAGGGTGATATAGCCGCAAGCAGCGCCATTGGACACTCCTCGTGGGGTAGATGACCACATCCGGATATTGCAACCAGTCTCTGCACGTTCAATCAAACACAAATATTAAAGAAAACGAACAACTAATCATGTGTCATCATAAATGCTACGGAAATGAGAAAAAGTATCTTTCTCCTCCTTCCATTGCACACCTACTTACAGAATTTAAAAATTTGGAGGCCATTGCTTGACAATATTTCATTGAGACGAGTGAATCTTCAGCGCCGGCTATGACCAACACTGGAATGTCTTCTACAGATTGTAGCAATAAGTCTGCATTTTTTGTAGAGAGGATGGTTTCCGATGACAATTTACCAATCTCGTGAAGCGCTTCATCCCATCCTTCAACATATAGCGGAGCCTAAACGTATTTAAGAACAGTCACCAATAACACAAGTCAATAAAATATTTCTCCAGAGTTGATAATTGAAACACAAGGAACAACGAGGGCCAAATAGATCACATAAAAAGGTTTGTAAGCTAGAATGATAGTCAATGAGCAAACACGTCATAAGAAGAAAATGTAATAACTTAAGTAAAAGTAACAATATAATAAAAAACAATAACTGTATCCAATATGCTAAAAAATGTAGACAAAGCATGGACTATAAGTTCCATTCTGAAAGTGAAGTTCGTGAGAGTTCAATGATGCATCCTTTATCTACATCAAGTAATAACTTTACATTCTACAAAACTAATTATTTCAGCAGTTTGAAATTTGAAAAAGGAAGAGCATCTCCTACGCACGTAGTTTAAGGTACAGACGAAAGAATGTTAAAAAAACATGTTAAGAAAAGACATCAAGTGATAATTTTACATTGTACACAACTATTTCTGCAGTTCGAAACTTACAAAAGGAAAGAAGAGCTCCTATACTATACATGTAGTTTAAGGTACAGACGCACCTTATAAAGAGTCAAAACTTCTGTTGTCAGTTTGGTAGCATCATACCATGAACGCCGATTCACAACGTGGGTGATTTCTGTTCTTAGTAGGGGACGAACCAAATGTTTCTTTCCAAGTGATGTATGCAGAAGGATTTTAGCAAAGGAAGGAACTACTTCCCTTGATAAATTAACATTTAACAATACAACCCCTTTCACTGTAACCTGAATCACACAAAAACAAGCTTAACCAACTTAATCAAATGCACATTAACCACAAAAAATATAGCCTTAAACAATACGGATTAGCTTGATCAGACAACTTTATCTGTCTTGGTCGTTCTATTGCATAATTAGCAACATAAACAAATATAGCATGATCAAATAAAAGTCAAACCTTCCAATACATAAACAAATATATACCAACCTACCTAACAAAACCCTTTTACAATGTAATCCAGTTTTTTATCTGTCTTGGTCGTTCTATTGCATAATTAGCAACATGAGACACAATAGACGTAATGTGATATATGCAAATTTTGATAGTATATTGTGATCAGACACATCATGTCAAAAATAAATTATTAACTACAAAAAAAATCATGTTTATTAACTTTTTCTTAATCCGCCTGGCTGTTTGCTGGAAAATTCAAAGGAACTTTTGCAACTACAATACACATCAACAAACTTCGTTTAGTCCTGTTTCACCGGTCTAAATAAAAGCTCAGTGGTACAATGCAGCTAATTACACTGATAGCCTGATTAAGATACTAACTAACGTAAGAAGGCATGAAAAAATACTCACGTTGAAAGAATTCATTGATGTTTGAACTCTCTGTGCAGCCAACAGAGCAAGCAACCCTCCGTCATCATGACCAATCATAACAACTGAAGAAAATCCAATCTCAGAACAGAAAGACAAAAGGAGATCAACCTGGAAACACACAAATCAATCAGATATGTTATAAGATAAATCAAGATTATAGACTAAATTAGTCTTTAGGTACTTAAATCATGTTATTCTCTCGCCTAATAAACTAGTTTTTTGGGGTTGGCCTCTCATGTATTAAGGTAATAACAATTGGTGCTTTTATTGAAAGTTGAGCTCTCGAAAAGGCCACCTGTGGATTAGATTAAGGTATAATATATCGAATACAAACAGGTAGACTAAAGCTACCTCGGTTCTTTAAAGGAGGGGACAATGACAAGTACCAGACTGGGCATGGTAAAAAAACCAAGTGATACTTAAGTCACGAGTGCTTAATAGACTAGTTTCTTAGGGTGAGGCCCTACTTGAGTGCTTAAATCGTAACATGTATAAACTGAAAGCTCCAGTATCTACTTCAAAAGGAACTGGTACATAAAACTAGAAAAATAAAATACTGAATAACTTCTCTAACAACTCATGTTAAGGATTCATAGTATTCACCTGACTTTCAAGTTTGTAAGGATTAGGCAATTTTTTTTTCTCCCAGTCCTCCCGGCTCAGTCTTGAAGTCAATCCCCAACCAGGCCTATCAAATGCAGCAACTGTGCAATTACTCTGCCGGGCTAGAGGCCCCATTACATGTCGCCAAGAGAAGACGCCTCCACCAAACCCATGTATCAAAATAATACCTACTTGACCAATGTCCTCTACAGTTTGTTCCAAAGACAAAGACTCTAATTTAATTGTGTTCTCATCTTCACGAATTTCATCTAGATGCAAAACAGGGATTTCTTCATTAAGATGTGGAGAGTTTACTGGAACATCTAAAAGAGGAGCATGTAGAGATGATCCATAGAATTGATTGCTATAGCTCCGGTAGAGTTGCCGATGGGCTTTTGGAGAGATACACGTTAAATGCCTATTAAGCTTTGACAACCCCACAGCCACTGATGAAGTGGAGCAAAATGTTGAGGACATGCTAAGTGGCGGTGAACCAGGCATGCTGAGCTTGTAATGGAGAGTAAGACCTTGGCAGGGGATAAATAAGCTCTCTGAATCTGCAAGTAATCTGAGTGGCAGTTCTTCATCACGAGCGGTTCCAAAAGGCTTCCTTTTCATTTCACCGTCACTTTTTGGGGTTCTCCCTTCGGAGGGAACAGGAGATCGAGGGACCTTCTGATAACCAGAGAAAACATTCTTGCACGAAAGAACCTGCTTAATTAGACAGACATAATCTAAAAAAATTACCAAGTGTATCATCAAAGTTATCAATTTAAGCTTCATGATTTCAGAAATCTTTTCTTTAGAGCAGAAGGAAGAATATGTTGCCACCACCTAATTCCAAAGGGTTAAATGAAAGAAACAATACCACTATGTTATTCCAATGGCCGGAAAACCGTTGCAAACTTACCGCTTCGGGGTCAACTCTATGAAACATGAGCTTCCTCCTAGCCCTGCAGCTGGTTCTGTAAGCAACCACAGTGTGGCCAAGAGCAAACACAACTGACGAGAGAAATAAGACAGGCATTCCCCATGACTTCTTTAAATGGAGTCTCTGCCTTGTAGGGGAAATAGTAGCTTCCGCTTCAATCTGAGAATTTACAGAGAAAACACAAGCTTTGACGGATAGGAGGACAATTGAGATAAAGGAAGACAGAGTCACAGTTCCAAGATAAGGACCATGTGAAAGAGCCGGACCATCACAAATGGAATAAACACCTGCATTCATTTAAACAAACAAAAAAAAGACACAATATGAGAACCAAACCTTTGAATATATAAAGTCACACTAGTTAACAAGCAGAAAGAGACGTCACAACTAGTGCTCCTCATACAGATTCTACATACAAAATACATATTGAGAAAAATACAATAAATCATTCGGTGATAAATTCCAACCAAACGGTTCAAGAAATGATATAGTTCTGCTTCATAATTTAAGTCAAAAAATATATTTCTCATCAACGCGCTCAACAGAATCCGATATCTGTTTCATCGAGTACGAGAAATGGTTTCCAAAAAAACAACCGAGCAGAAATATCAAGGTAAAATAAAGCAAAGTAACGAACACATGGTTCCGAATACATCAGAAGCACAACGAGTGATCCACGTGATACACGATGCAAGTAAAAAGGCGAGGAATAACGAATCATACAGATAATGACGAAGGATCGTATGACGGAAACGAGAGGAATATCCGTCAAGGAGCTCTTGAAAGCGTAACGACGCAAATGCTCCGTGAAGCCGTAGCACTTGACACAGGTGAAGCTGGAAACGAGAACGCAAGGGACGAGCACGTCGACAACCGCGACGAGCACAGGCAGCGACGTCACAAGTAGCGACGCCAGCAATGCCGCCACGAAGAAAACCGTCCGAGCGAACCGCCGAAGCTTCTCGAAGCACTGTCCTCCCCTCGGCATCATCGCAGTTCCGCAACAATCAGGGATCCGCCAGCCGGTAACGGTCACGTGGTTTCAAGGCAGAAAGAACAATCGGTTAATTAATTAATTAGTTGAGTGTTTAGAAGCCGAGAGATCTCCGAACTGAAACCCTAACTTAGCTAAATTGAACACAACGTTATCCGGCGGCGACTCTGCGGCCATCCTCTGCGGCGGAAGTTCAGTGTCGCTGGAACGATTGCGTGTTAGACAAGAAGAAAGTCATCACATAAACGACGCTCGCTAGGGTTCCAGTGGAAACAAACAAACGAACGAACACAGAGAAAGAGAGAGGGAGAAAGAGTGGAACGATGAAAAGCCCTCTCAGATTTCTCACGAGCCTTGAAAATCCCCTTTGCCTTTCGCCTTCTCCAACCTCTTTCTTCTCTCGTCTTTCTTTCTCTTGGTGTTTTCCTCCTTCTCGTTTATTAAATTAATCGATTTCGCTATTAATCTTTCTCTAATCTTTAATTAACCAATCATAATCCCTTGGTTAATTAGAATCATGTTGTATTATTATTATTTCTTTGACCACTCTTAATGCAAGTATTTATTTTTAAATACTATAGTTTATTTATCAAGATGATAAATTTCATATTTTTATAAGCTTTGACCCAAATTAATAAATTAATTAACATAAACAAACATCACCAATATCAATGCTTAGAACCATGCAGCAAAGTGAAATAAATAATGAGAAAAAAAATTGAAGTTAGTGAAAAGTGTGCGAAGAAAGGGTGGAGAAGTCAATACTATAGCATGGGCTTAGCAACTTTTTCAATAATGCAAAAGTACAAACGGCACCATGTTCTTGAGCCGTGAAACGGTTCGTTTCGATTTTTTATGCCACGCGTGCATGTTAACAGAGAGAACTTTACGAATTTTAAAATCAGTCACTGTAGAGATTTTACTGGACGCAGTGATAATTTATTTAAATTTATAAGATGCGTTTGTTCGGTGAAGCTATTTTAATTATTATTTAAATTTAAAAAAAATTGGTAGATTTGTTGTTAATGTTTGATTCAAAAAAAGAGGCAAAATCGTAACGGTTATAGGGTGAGGACCAAGAAGAATGCAAAGTGGGCCCCACAAAGGATGAGTCACCGTCACCACCACTCAGTCACAGCCTGTTCTGTTCGGTTGCTTGGTAGTTGCCACGTGGGCTCGGTGAGAATCATTTTAATAAAATAATAATAATAATAAATAAATAAGGGAATTTAATTATTTTTTATTTTTTAACGGTTAGTCCATGGTTTCAAGATATCCGTTGCTGCTTCCTACTTCAACGACCTTCTTGCAGCATATTCAAATTATTCAATAGTAAAAAATCAAAAACAATGATTTTAAAAGTAATTATAATTTATGAGTAATGAAATACTGCGATTATTAATTTTATTTTATTTATATATGCATTACCAATTATATTTGATGTAAAAAAAAACATGTTGAATATCTCAATAACTTGAATTATGAATGTGTTATTACTTTTGAATATTCATAAAAAAAATCATATTTAACGTGTGCAACTTCGCGTAAAAACTCTTAACTCATAATATATCACATTGATATAGTTGTGCTGATTATTTATGTGTTATTAAAAAATGTCTTCGTAATTATGAATTTTGTCATTAAGAAGTCATTTAAAATACGAAATTAAATTAATTAATTTAAATATATAATTAATCATGATAATATTTTCACGAACTTACATGTTAGCCATTGAATATTTTGATACTAATATTATTTACTTTTAAATGTTTAACAACTCAAAACATGTTAGACATTGAATATTTTGATACTAATATTATTTATTTTAAATGTTTAGAAATACAATAACTCGAAACATTTATGTGTTATTGTCTCAGAAGATCGAATCAAGATTTTATGAATAAAGAGAAATTCTATGACCAGCTCACAAGACAACTCAAACAAGTTATTTAATTATTATTTATATAAACATTAATTCATTAATACACTTTTTTAACGTAAAAAAATACATTATTTTTTGGTTAGACATTTTAAAAAAAAAATATTTTAATAATTACTGAATCAGTTTAATTATTTTTCATTTATATTATATTTTTTATACTTATTTGTTTAAATCTACTCATGATTATATTTTTTTAAGGCAATCATTACTCACACTAGAGATTTTATCATGCATTGATGATGTTTATCGCCATTATAAAGTTATATCACATTTTAGTTTTTTAATTATAATGTTAGAAAAAGTTATTATTTATATTTAATGATTAAATAATGTGTTGCTTGGAGAATACTGGCAAAGTTCAGAAAATCAGAGTGCAGCAGAGAATAACATAAAGTGAAGAAGATACAATTCCCAAAAAGAATTTTTGATGAATATGTAATTTTCATTCTCATCTATTACATATAGTGTAGGTTCTAATTTATTTTTTTCAGGATTTAATATTTTCTTATAATCTTTTCAGACTTTTTTATAAATTTTACTTTAATATATAAATCTTACATTTGGTAAAAAGATATTTTTTAAGATAAAATAATATATTTATTTATAATATAACACAAATTTTACTTCAATGAACTCATTATTTTCCTTCTCACTAGCATGAAAATGGAAGAAACACGAGGGAATTAGTTTGCACATTTGGGTGTCCATATAAAACAGAATGGTCATGGCATAATTGCACGGTTCATGATATGAATCACTTTTTAATTAATACTTTTTTTTATAGAATAAATATAATTTTTAAAAGTATCATTACACACCTTAACATAAGTATGAAAAGTTATTTTCTTAATTTTTTTCTATTAATTAAAATATTTTTGAATTTTATTTAAAATAAATATTGATTTTAAAAGGATCCAAACAAATTGTGAAGCGGTGCGGTTTGGCGGCACCTCTGTGTTATGGGGATTAACGTTTGTTCCGACATTGGACCAGAAACATCCATTTCAAGAAAATAATATATCAACACAACACAAATGTTTCTTAACTATATATATTCACTATACTTTTTTTTTTCATTTAAAATATTCTTAATATAATTTTTTTAATTACAATGATATTTTTTTACTTCTAACCCTCTAAAACAGATTCTTTTAAGAATATTAAAAAAAATCTTAATATTTTTAATTCCTGTTCACATTTATAAACAAACAAGTTATAACTTAAGGCCATGCAACACCAACCATTAATATCACATTACAATTATACCTAGAAGATGTATTTGAGTAGGAATAAGTCTTTTAATTCCTCCTATGTTTTAGGTTCTTAATATATATTAAGTTCTCATTTTAAAATTTAATAAAGTTTTCTTTTAAAATAATATCTAACAAAGTAATATTTTTTAAGCTTCTAAATTTAATATTTAATGTGATTTTAATTTTTTAAAATATTTATGAAAACTTGTCTTTTTTTTATTTTCAATGTTTTTTTCCACAACAACTAATATACTTTATATCACATAGATAATTAACAAATATATCGTTGATAACATATTATGGTGGTCCGATAATAGTTTGATAGTGGGTAGTCTCATAAGTCCAACAAATACTCGTTACGATAAACTTAAAATGACTATGATATTATGTTATGAAGTGAACTTTAAGCCTAACTCAACCCTATAAAACCAACTCATGAGGTGAGGTTTGCATTCATTTATATATTATGAAATTTCTTAATCTTAAGTCGTGTTGGATCTTCAATATAATATATATATATATATATTATGTATTACATTAATTTTTTTATCATATACTTTTAAAATGTTATTAAATTAAAAAAATCACAGTTGATAGGATGAATGAACTATATAAAATTATTATGTTTTAACCAATTGTGTCGAATTTGAAATCGTCTCACTTTAAGCAATAGATTCCCTCCTCCTCGTTTATTTTTAACAATTTAACACGACAATATTTTAAACAAACGTGATTATGTAAAAACGATTATTGAGTTTTCAATTGTGTGTTAGGTAACACAGGGATTGTGTGGAAAATTCATTAAATAAGAATTTCTTAAAGCTCGTTTAATAAGATTTTGTTTATAATATTTTTAATAAGTGTGTAGGAAAGTACGTTTTAACAATTAACAATGTTTATATTAATATTATTTATTTTCAAATAAACAATGAAATAACTATTAATTCTGCATTCCTTTAAATATATAACATAGTGACATATATATAACAAATAATATCAAATCAGTTCCCTTCCATGCATTATTAATTTAAATTAAATAAATTATTCTATAAAAGATCTCAATGAGAAAATTACGATAAATCTTTCTCAAAAACACTCTTTAATTAGCAAGTTGCAAACCTCGAAAATGAGGAGGACATTGATTTGATTAGATGCAACTTGTGTCGTATTCTTGCCTCTCCCAATTATTAAAGTAATTCTAAGTACTTTAGACAAAATGAATTGATTTGGCTTATCATATGGGGCCATTTCATACTTTCTTTGTCTGTGTTATACTATCACTATATATACATCTTGTTAAATCTAGAAATAAGTATAGAGAAAAAATAGGATTATGGAGTCATTCTAATTTTAAGTTTAAATTAATTTGTTAAAAATCATCATTAAAGATTAAAATATTTCATAATATATAAGTAAGTGCAAATTTTATAATTCACTTTTTTTAATGTAGTATCAGAGTCTGTTACAAAATGGACTTTAAGCCTAACTCAACCTCATAAAATCGGCTCATAGGAGTGGTGGCCTGATAAACCCAATAAATACTCACTAGGATAAGCTCGAACCTACCTGACTCTGATACCATGTCACAAAGTGGATTTTAAGCCTAACTCAATCCATAAGACCGGCTCATAGGGTTGAGGTTTGCACCCACTTGTATACAATGAAACACTCTAATCTCTAGTCGAGATGAAATCTCTAACATAGTCATTTCAAATCTATTCTAACGAATTGTTTATTGACTTGATCAGATCATCTTTTATCGAATCGTTATAGGACCATCTCGACAAAAAAATTGTTGCAAATCACACATCAAAATCTGTAATTGATGTTCGATCTCCGTACATATGTGTAAAAGTTTATTGATTTTCATAAAGAAAGTCTTTGTAAAAACACCCTAACTAAGATTCACTGTTTAAAACTATAACTAATTGAAGAATAAGCCCAGATTTATATTTGTGTATTACAATGATAATTGTTCTAAATCTCCTGGAATCACGCAAATTTGATAGTGTACTATAATAAACTACATATAATGTTTCAAAAGAAGAGAAAAAAGTCAATAAAGTACCATGCAAAAATTCTGAGGTGGTGTCAGAAGGAGTCTGGTTTTCAACTCTATTTTTTTCCACTTCGAATGCTGAAACTTTGAAACTGAAGAAAATAATCAAACATCCAATTAAACAAACATACAAAACCACACTGAGCTGTTCTTCCATCAAAGTTGTTATAATCCAATTAACGATATATATATATAGCGAGACAGATAGATAAAGTGTGGAACAATCCCTGTCTCAAGCAACAAATTGTGGAAACAATATACAAGGATCTTTGTCCATTACATTATTGCATGCAAACACAATGAACCAATCATGCAAACCCTTCAACATTTTCCAATCTCTCACTAATCTTTGTTTTCTCTTTCTCTCAAAGAAAGTATTATCACCTTAAATTTATTGAGACATCTTGTTTTGAAGTTTCGTCATGATTTTATTCTTAAATAAACAGATTTTAAAAAATTATTAAATAAAAATAAATTTTAAAAACTAAAAAAAATAGTTGTTATATTAATTAAATTATATATTATATTAATTAAATTAGATATTATTTTAGATAGTAAACAAAAAATTGGTTTCTGTACCGGTAGACACGGGCGGACGTGGCCGACCGACCAAATGCATAATAAATGCAAGGGCATTTATGTAACAAGCCAAAGTAGTTAAGATACACCTCCGAATTTATGTAATACAATATCTAATTTATGCAAGGGCATTTATGTAACAAGCCCTTGCATTTATTATGCATTCGGTCGGTCGGCCACGTCCGATGTCTACCGGTACAGTTTCTAAATTAGTTTCTATTAGTGATAAACAGTTTTTAAATTGGTATCTAATTAACTATCAAAGTTTTAACTACTAATTATTTAGATTCTAAATTTGGTAGAAAAACTTTGATAGCTAATTAGATACCAATTTATAAACTATTTAACAATAATAGAAACTATTTTAGAAACAAAAAAAATTAGTCTCTTAAATGTTCTCTAATTTATTCACTTTAGGACATTTCAGTGTATATAAGTGGACGCAAACCTCATCCCATGAGCTGATTTTATGAGGTTGAGTTAAGTTTAAAGTAATAGAAGAAGAGTATATAAACTGTCATTCACATCAATTCCTGAACGATATAAAACTATATTTACCATACCCGAAACAAGAAGCATGAGAAAAGATTAGGGTATTTGTGTTGGCATGCATGTATACGTGGTCCCTTTTTTTGTGATATGCTTTATTAAGTTTGCAGGTACTCCAAGCTATTTGGATTGTTGTGGTTTGAACCAGTTATATTATTGAAATATTCTTCATAATAATGTTCTTAGTAAAGACACAAACAATTAAACAATTCCAACACAAAGTCCAGATCAACTTTATCTTGTTCAGGAAACAATGATGTGCCTCATCTTTCTCAAATTTTTTAGTTTTACTTTTAACTTCAAAATATTCTCCATGCCCATGTAACTTTTTTATAAGGTTTTGTCACCATGGAAAAGTTATATTTCTTCTTGTATTTAGTTGTGGCTGGAAAAGGGGGAGTTCTAGAAGATGAGAAAGTTTAAGCATCTCAGAATTGTCCATTTGAAGATGATAAATTATGTGTATGAAGCATAGTCAGAAGAACTTTGTTTTTCAAACTATTTTAATAACTCAATTAGATTTATCCTTCTTCTACACACCTACACATTATATAGGGTTTGACATTTTAAATTTTTTATTTTGTTACTTCTAATTCCAATGTCACGTACATCACAAAAGAAAAGTATTAAATAAAAATTAATTTTAAAAATAAAAAATAATTAATTATTATATTAACTAAATTAGATATCACTTTAAAGATTAAAAAAAATTAGTTTTTAAATTAGTTTGTATTATTGTTATATAGTTTGGTATCTAATTAGTTATCCATATTTTTACTATCAAATTTAAAATCTAAATAATTAAAATCTAAATAATTGATAAGTAAAACATTGATAACTAATTCGATATAACAATAATAAATTTAAAATTTAAAAATTATTTTAGTTTATAAAATAATTTTTTATTTAGTCATTATAACACGTGAAAAACTTTCAATGTCTTCTTATTTTCCATTCACGAGAATAATTATTTTTTTAAAAAGAAATGCATGTGAAAAAATAACTAAAATAATCAAAACCAAGCAAAATTAAGAATCAATGCACAAATTTATGAAAGAATGAATGTGCTAATTAACAAATACTTGGAGAGAGGAGTAATGTTTTATCAAGCAGGCTTTGCTTAAAGAGCCATTTCTTGGATTAACAGCTGCTAAAAGTTTTAAAAAAATTAGAAAGAAGGATACTAGCTAGTACTACAATGTAAATAATAATAAAAATTCACATATTAACAAAGGATTTTTTTAATGGTTACACAAATTATTATTTTTATTTTAATCCTAAAATTACAACAACAATTCTATTATATATTTCACTATCTCAATTATACATAACAAAGAAAATCTTCAAAAAAAAATGTACGTGTTAGATAACAAAAAAAAAAGCCAAAAAAAGTCATATAACTAACCCTAATTCCCCACTCACACAGAATTAGCGTAACCCAATGTAAAAAAATTGATAAATAAAATAAGAAAATATGTTATTAATATTAATAAAAAATTGTAAAAATAACGTACTCTAGTTTATTTATAATAAGACGCATATTTTTTAAAATATATAAAATTAGAACGAGTATTAAATTTTAAATTGAAATGAAATAGGTATAAATATTATCGTCCTTATATTTCACTAATACTAAATAAAATGATTTTATAAATAAATATTTAAATTAGTTTAACTCAAAATTTTCAAAATAATAACATTTATATATTCTATAACCATTTTTTGTGTGTACTGAAGCAATAAAATAAATAAACCTAACTCAATCTTATAAAAGGAGGATCAACAATTGTTAGAATAGGCTTGAAATGACTCTGATATCCTATTAAGGAGTGAACTTTAAGTTTAACTCAACTCTAGAAGGATGTGGGATCAACAACTGTTATGATATGCTCGAAATGACTCTGATACCGTATTAAGGGGTGAACTTTGAGTCTAACTCAACCCTATAGAAAGATGTAGGATCAACAATGGTTATGATATGCTTGAAATGACTCTAATACCCTATTAAGAAGTGCACTTTAAGTCTAACTCAACCCTATGAAATATTCATCCTAATGTCTAGTCAATGTGAGATATCAAACACCTCCTCATACTAAGCTACCAACTCGTGTGCAGTAAAACAATTTCATTGAAAAAGTTACATAATTTTTATATAGAAATCATATTTTAAAAACACCACTTTTTACTTTAAAATTGTATTTCTTAAACATAATCTATTTTTATAATTTTTTTAAAAATCTACTTATAAATTCGAAAAATTTACACCCAATTTTTCCCTCATGTCTCCTTTCCAAAAGACACATGGGTGTAGGACCCATTCTCCCAATTCATTGTTTAAATATATATATATATATATATTTATAAGTATACTTTTTTAAATCCTACCAAACAGGGTGGTGTGAGGAACAAAAGGAATTAATGATCATGTGTTTGGGTGAATAATAAAACTAAGCATTAATGGTTTTAGGGTTTGTGGGAGACATTTGCATCATCATATTAGGGTTTGGGTATTAGTCTATTCAAGTGCATATGCTAATTTGTGGACACAATTCAAGAATTTTCATTGTTAAAACTAATTACATATTAATTGAGTCTGCTAAGACCTAATAATCTTATGGTCAAGATTACTTCAGAAATAAATTTTCATTCTATTATAAATCGTGTTTAATTGGTTTGAAGAATTTGTTGATAAATAATTTATCAACCATTTCGAAGCTTCGATTTATCTAACTTTTAATTCAGTTTATAAGATATAATTTATCTACACTTCATTAAAAATAAGCTTAATTTAAAAAAAAAAACAATTTCATTTCAATTTTAAAAAGTTTAATATCGTCTAATATTTTTTTTTAAAGTTTAATGTGATTTTGATTTTTTAAGATAATTTAATGTGATGTTTTTCCAAAAACGATTAAATGAGCGAATAACAACATTTATGATTCAATGTGTACCGAAAAATTATTTAGATACATATATTTTAAAAAGAACAATCTAATAAAAATGTATATTAAATTGTTTTAGAGAAAAAATTAAAATCATATTAAACTTTTTAAAAAAAATTGGAACTGAATTAATTTTTTATTTTGAATATAGATACTAAAATAATTAAGCCTTAAAAGTATGCAAAATGTTATATTAAAAGACTAACAATAAAGTTTTATCTAATTTGTTTTCTTTATTGGAAATGTTTGACTTAATTCTTTTAAAGAGTTTGATAAATCTAATAATTTATTTATTTATATAGCTGTACATAATATTATGGTATATTATAATGTAAAAGATTAAAGTAAATAATAATGAAAAATATATTATCATTACTAAAAGTCTATTTAGTTTTACATGTCTCTTAACTTTTTTGTTCAAAGAAAAAATTATTATTATAAATAAACAAGACTATAAAAGTATTTACAATGCATTTTTCTCTGTGATAATCTTCTCTCCCTTTTTGGATAATAGAAATTTATTAAAAGTAATCAAGATTTTCACCAACTTTTTGATACCATTTTTCTTATTTCCAAAACTGAAACAAAAGATGAATGAAGGCAATCTATGATCTATTTAATCTGTATCTTACTAAAGTTTCTCTTAAACATCATGAAGTAAATAAAAATTCCTATTACAATGCATTTATATGTTTTCTCAAACTTCTTTAAAAAAATTATAACTTTCATTTATATATTATATTTAATTTTATCTTTATTCGATATAGAAATTTCAACATTCTCTTACATCAAGACATGAACAATTCGTAGATGAGACTAGATATTTGTGATGATTCAATGAAGACTTAAAAACATATGAAATGATAGGTTTAACAAATTTTGCTATAATAGACTTTGATGTTATATTAAATTAGAAAGTGAGTTTAAACTTAATTCATTGTCATAAAATAAAATAAATTTGTAACGTTAGATTTGTTCTACTTACTCACTTTAAGTTGATATTATGTCTAATTAATGTGAAATATCTGAAAATTAACGAAAAAAAAAATGAATTTCCGTGTTTCATATACTTCTAGATACATGACATTGTTGTATCACATTTAATATATGATAATTTGTCAAATTCTAAAAATCTTCAAAAACTTAAAGTTCAATATTAACACTTTTTTGGATATTTATTGTAGGTTTTGAGTGAGTATTTTGTGCGTATTCATTGTGCCTCCTTTATCATAACCCTTTTTTACTTTCACAATAAGCTTCCATAATAGCTATACTAAATTTAAGTTTTATAGTTGTAAATTAAATCACAAAGAGACATACTATAAATTATCCTAATACGTTTTTATTCATATAGTTAATTATATTAATTTTCGAAATTAGAAAATTTGTGAAATAAAGGAAAAAGCTAGAATTTTGTGATTGGGAAATTTTCTCACTAAAAAAATACATTGTGATGATTTTTGTGATTATTTTTCTTAAACTTTTTAGATTTAACTACACGTTGAATCTTAGGGTGAAAATATATTTCATTATAACTTCTGGGGAAATTTGTATTTTGCAAATGTAGACAAAAAATAATGCATTTTTATGGCAAATTTGGACAAAATTCATATTTTGTCGCAATTTTGAGCTGTAAAAATTTTACGGCCAATTTCTTTCACATATTTTTGTTGCCCTAATAAAGAACATACTTGTATTCAATGGTAATGAAAATTTGATCTCTGATTAGAAAATTTTATTGTCAGATAAGATAAATACTTTTTTTAATGAAAAGTTTCAAAATGTAAAAGTATAAGAAAGTTTATTATATTGGATATGGAGGGCCGAAGTAACAAGATGAAGTGATATATGGGCTGTTTCTTCCTGCACCTCCATATATTATTCTCCCACCTCCATAAAATTTGATATTTCCAAAAATACCTCTCTATAATATTTTGGATTATGTAATTTGGAAGTCTTTTCTCAAATTCGTAATTATCTTCCAGATTATATCCGGATTACATAATCCGGAAGTTTTTTTCAGGTGCATGATTAGTTTTCATACTATATAAGACAGAAGTCTTTTTTAGCTTACAGATTACATAATCCGGAAGTCTGTTTTCAAATGTGTGTCTGAATTACATAATCTGAAAGCTACTCTATGAAGGTGACACAAAAAGGCTAAAAGGGTATTTTTCACGTTGTGTATGGGAGTGACAGAAGAACCTATAAAGGTGCAGGAAGAAACAGTCTGATATATGTGATTAGGTTAAAGCCCAACTAACAATGGCCCGAACTCTAAAGAGTAGGGCTAAGGCCCAAATAATAATGGCTCGAACTCTAAAGAGTAAGGCTAAGGCCCAAATAATAATGGGCCGAACTCTAAAGAGTAGGGCTAAGGCCCAACTAATAATGGCCCAATATACAACGAAAGTATCAGACACTCTGGAGAAGCTTGGTTGTGAATGTGAATTAAAAGAGGTTTAATGAATTAAGTATTCAATAAAACTAATTTATTTTGAAAATGACAAAGGTTAGTTAAAAGTTAGACTAAAATATTTAAACCAATATCTCACAATTTTTTTTGTTTTTTAATATTCTAAACTTTTCAGGATTATAGTAATAGATTGCGTTAAAGATTTATAATTATTTAACATTTGGTTGGAAAACTATAATTTATTCATTATTATCACATGCTTATTATATACCTAACTCCAATTTTATGCCTCACTTCTAAGTATGGGAGTATAATTTGTTAAAAGCAATTAAAATTTTAGTTAAAAGTTGAAAAATAATTATAAACTGTAAAAAAAATTGGATAACAACTATAAGTTATATATTTATTTATTTATAAAAACATTCATCTTAGATATTATTATTATAAGTTATTAAACTATTTTTTTAAAAAAAATTATGATAGATATCATTATACAATAATTATAATATTATAAATTTATAATTGTGTTTGATGTTAAATATAAAAATATATAAGTAAACACTTACATTATATTTTTATCATAATTTTTAATTTATTTTTTTGATAAAATATATTTTAAATATTTATTATTTTAATTTCAATTAATATGACTTATTGTTTATAGATAAATTATTTCAATTATATTTAGTTCCAATTATTATATATTTTTATTCATATTATGTATATCATGGTAAATTCTCAAATTTCAATAGAAAATGATAACAAACTTTAACACACACATATAAATAAATAAAAGAACAGTCCAAACATATGAGAAGGTTCTACAAAAAGGTATCTCTATGAAAAAAATAATATAATAATAAGGCTATGACTCAATTCCACGTTTACTTCTAATCAATCCATAACTCTCTAAGTTCTATCAATAGCTTATAACTTATTATAATTCTCATAATAATTTTTTAAATTTATGGTTTTAATAGAAGTTGTCAAGGTAAATATATTTCCCCCCAAGTTTTATTTCACTAAATATGAAGGCAAAATAATATATATAAGAAGTCATGTTATATTAAAATTATCAAATATTACCTTATTTAATATATTTTAATTAAATTGTATATTTTTTTTCAAAGCTCACTAGAAATAGATTAAAAGTTTTACTCACATAAATTATATACGCAAATTTTGTATCGATTTAAAATAATTAAGTATTCATTTACATATATCAGGATAATATATATCTTTTAAATATAAACAATTTGTTCGTTTTGTTATTATTTAGTTTTAATAAATTTAAGATCAATATCCATTATCATATAAAATTATAAATTAACGATTTGAAAAGTGATTGATGATATAATATTTAATAAATTTTACAACGTTATAATTTGATATATATATAGATATAATTTATATTAATTCAAAATCATCCCATGATTTATCAGTGTGACTTTTAATAAATATCACATGGTTTAATATCCTTTGATTAATAATTTTTCAGAACTCAATGTAATTTTCTTTACATGGACAGTACATAAATTCCTATTAATTTAAATTTATTTAATAACTCATTTGTATACATAAAATTCAATGTAGTATATGTTTTTAGAGGTGTAATAAATACAAAAAGTTTAATGATTGTGTTATTGTCAATGTCTTTAAACAAAAATTGATATGGATAATTATAATGATATTAAATTTTTATCCCTCTTGATAAAATTATTACACTGTAATTTTTTAACATGAAAAAAGGAAAAAAAAAATTAGGCTAAGTTTTGATTCACTTGGTAAGGAAGATCCTATGAAAGCTCTTTTGTTCCCTTCTTAGTTTGACCTTTTCCCATGCAATTTTCACTCCATTCACTGCAGTTTGTTGCCACACTCTCTCAATTTAACCAATACAATGTTGTTGTTTTTCCTTTGCACACAAATCTAAGGTTGTATTTTACTTTTGTTGTCTTGTTCAAAACCATGGAGAAAAGATATTTTATTAGTATCTGCTACCCTTTCATTCCTCCAAGAAAGATATATATAAACTTCTTCTCTATTCTCCACTGCAGCCACCTTATCTCTCTTTATCCCTCTGGTTCTTGCTTCAACTCCTCAAGGGAACTGAGAGATAGAGAGAGTCATGGATGTTGTTCTTCAAACCAGAGGCCTTCTCTCTCTTCCCACAAACCCCATTAACAAGGTCTCACTTTTACACCCCTCACAGGGTTTAAGGCAGAGGCTTTTCTCACCCAAGCCAAAAATCCTTGCTGCCCCTTCTCTTTCCTTCAATGGGTTCCAAAAAGTCTCACCAAAAGCCAATGTCTTTGTCCAAAGGGACAACAGTAAAAGTTTGTTCTTGTGCAGGGCAGAGGCTTCTGCAGCTGCAGCCTCCTTTGGGGAGCCAGAAACTGAGAAACCGAAGCTTTTGGGTGTGGAAGTTGCCACCTTGAAGAAGATTGTGCCTCTGGGGATGATGTTTTTTTGTATCCTCTTCAACTACACCATCTTGAGAGACACAAAGGATGTGTTGGTTGTGACGGCCAAAGGAAGCAGTGCTGAGATTATTCCGTTTCTCAAAACTTGGGTGAACCTTCCCATGGCCATTGGCTTCATGTTGTTGTACACTAAGTTGGCTAATGTGTTGTCCAAACAAGCTCTCTTTTACTCTATAATCCTTCCCTTCATTGCCTTCTTTGGGGCGTTTGGTTTTGTTCTGTACCCTCTCAGCAATTATATCCACCCAGAGGCGTTAGCGGATAAGCTTCTTAACATCCTTGGCCCACGGTTTCTTGGTCCTCTTGCAATTATGAGGATATGGAGCTTTTGTTTGTTCTATGTCATGGCTGAATTGTGGGGGAGTGTGGTCATTTCGGTGCTGTTTTGGGGTTTTGCCAATCAGGTTGTTTCATTGTTTGAACTTTGAGCCTGCTTTGTTAAATGGTTTTTGGTTTGTGGCTTGATTTTTGTTATAGAATGTGTTGATGGATGCCATCCTCGTCTTATTATTTTTAATTATGGTGTGTTAACATGCTTCTCGATATCATCATCATGATTGTCTATTGTTTGTTGAATTTTTTTTTTTACTTCTTATCTATTTGTTTTGGTCATATTCATTTGTATTCTGCCTCTTTCTCTATAGCTTAGCCGCTCTGCTTATGATGAGTCACATGAATGTTGCTATCAGTTTTTGCTTGTTGAATTCGATATTGTTAAGTTTTGTTTCATTTGTGATAATATGCATATAAATCTTATCTTATCTGGATAAGATGCCAATCATGTGATGATGACAAGAGAAGGTGTTGAATCCTCTAATGTTATGTTTTAAACATGTTTTCCATTTTGAATTACTTCATTCATGCAAATAATGAATATAAGGTATAAAGATGAACATGATGCTGTGTGGTTCTGATTTTTAAGTTCTTTTTCTTTTGTGCAGATAACAACTGTTGAGGAAGCAAAACGATTCTATCCTTTATTTGGACTTGGAGCCAATGTAGCCCTTGTGTTCTCTGGTCGAACAGTGAAATACTTTTCTCATCTTAGGAATAATTTAGGTCCTGGAGTTGATGGTTGGGCCATCTCTCTAAAAGCAATGATGAGCATAGTTGTGGGCATGGGACTTGCAATCTGTGCCATATATTGGTGGGTGAATAGCTATGTTCCACTTCCTACACGTAGCAAGAAGAAGAAGGTAGTTTTTTGCCAGACATATATACTGTCATGCATACATTTTTTCTACCTTAGAGACAGGTTGAAGCATGTCCATTCTATTGTTTCAACTTATTCCATTTTTTTTGTTTTATTCTTGAGTCTACTATTTAGGTTGTTGAGGCAACTGAAAGCAAATTAAATAAATAATATATCATTCCTCATTATTTTTTGTTTCTAATGTGTGTCTGGTGTTAAATGGTACAGGGTGTTAAAAAACTGGCTTTCAACATGATATTAAGAGGAATGTAGTATGATTAACTCATTATCATTTCTTTGCCTGTGTGAAGTTATCAAAGTTATTTGGTGTTATCCCCATTATTTTAATGTGTTGGAAAATATGAATCATATCTTATTGGAACTGTACAATTCACTCTTTGGAACCATATCACATCCTCGATAGGATAAAATAGGATGAATTGAGAGTATTTTGTAAGTACATAATTATCTTGAATAAATTTAAATTTTTTTTTCGATCTCTCATAAAGAACAAGATGTTTCTTTTGTTTTTTTTTCAACAATTTCTGAATAGACCTATAAGTAGATTCGAATCCATTTTTTACTAATATTTTGAAATAACTAACAATTTACCTTGTTATGGATTTTTCCAGGAGAAACCCAAAATGGGAACAATGGAGAGCATAAAATTTTTGGTATCTTCAAAATATATAAGGGATCTTGCCACTCTAGTGGTTGCATATGGAATTAGTATTAATCTTGTTGAGGTTACTTGGAAATCAAAGCTCAAAGCTCAGGTAATGTAAACCTCTGTTGCCTTTGGTTTTACTACTGGACATTGGAGTCTGCTCTTTCTCAAACTCTGCAATTTGTGCAGTTTCCTAGCCCCAATGAGTACTCATCTTTTATGGGAGACTTTTCAACTGCAACTGGAATTGCTACATTTGCAATGATGCTTTTGAGCCAGTTTATATTTGACAAATATGGCTGGGGAGTTGCTGCCAAGATCACCCCCACTGTCCTGCTTTTAACAGGAGTTGGTTTCTTCTCTCTCATACTATTTGGTGGCCCAGTTGCTCCTGTTATTGCAAAATTCGGAATGACTCCACTGCTAGCTGCTGTATACGTGGGTGCATTGCAGAACATATTCAGCAAGAGTGCTAAGTACAGTTTATTCGATCCCTGCAAAGAAATGGCCTACATACCCTTGGATGAGGACACCAAGGTTTGGATTTTTATCCACCACAATCATATTTGTGCAAAATCAGCATGCAACTTCCACACATACATTTTGAGAATTGATGATTTAGTTAAACATATACAGAGTCAAGATTGTCTAAATTGATGGTCTTTACTCTAGTTAAATAATGTTTTTATCTGCTATAATCATATTTGTGCAAACCTCATCTTTCAATCATGTTGGAGATTTCACATAGATTAGATTCACATCGACTAGATATTAAAACATTTCATAGTATATAAGTGGGTCTAAACCTCTCATAAGACGGTTTTACGAGGTTGAATTAGACTTAAAATTTCTTTCTTAATAAATGATATATGATCAGGATTGTTCAAGTTAAATTTTTTCATTAGAATGTTGCAGCTACATCTACTTGTAATTTGACATGTACTAAATTCCTTTGCTTGTAGGTGAAGGGGAAGGCAGCAATTGATGTAGTGTGCAACCCATTGGGGAAATCTGGTGGAGCTTTGATTCAGCAGTTCATGATCTTAACTTTTGGTTCACTGGCTAATTCAACTCCATACCTGGGAGGGGTGCTTCTGGTGATTGTTCTTGCCTGGTTAGCAGCAGCCAAGTCTCTTGATTCTCAGTTTACTGATCTGCGAAGAGAAGAAGATCTTGAGAGAGAGATGGAAAGAGCAGCTGCTGTAAAGATACCAGTGGTGGCCAAGGATGAGGATGGAAATGGTTCTCTTGCAAGTGTTCCACTGTTGAATCCAACAACTGGTGGTGACTCCTCAAGTACATTGAATTGAACTCAACTCCTCACAGTATTTTAAGCTTAAACTTCATTGAATTGCAAGGAAGCAGGAGGAGTCAAGCTCAACTCATGAGATGTGTTAGCTCAAACTATTAGTTTAGGTCTTTGTCTAATGAGTTTGATTCTCACTTTTTTGTTTCAAGTCTAGTTATTGTTACTTTTGTTCCATAGATAAATGATTTTCTTTTCTTCCCTCAATATGAACCTTTCCTATTTGGTAGAACATTGAATAAAAAATGAAAGAATGAACACATTTGTAATTTTTGTTTCAAATGAGTTCATTGGTTACAAGGAGCTATGCACCCTCTGCTCTCACACACACACAAATAATAAAATGAATAGAAAATTACTCTGCATATAAGGTTTATTATGTAAGATATTTTTGAATTGATGGAATGGAAGCATTGTATTGACTCTAAGTTTTGTCAAATCCTAACAAACAGATTCTCTATTACACTTTTCTACCACATATGTTATTATTGGTTAAAATTTATTTATTGAAGATTACAAAATGAAGAATGAGAAATAAAACTTGGTAAAATTTGTGATTTCAATAAAATTTTAAGAATAAGAAAGTATTGTTAGTATTTCTCTTTTATGGGTCCTACATATCAAGCTGAGGACTAATATGGAGCACTTACAAATTTTATTAACTTTGGCATGATCTTTTCGAAATATAAAAAAAGGATATTCTGAAGAATCCATGTCTATTTCAGAATATATGAAATATTTCAGAATAAATGAAAGGTGGTGAAGAAATTTGGGTGGTGTAGAAAGAATCACCTGACACGGGCTTAATTTATTGAGGCCCAACTCCCAAAAGCAGTGTACATTTTGAATCCAATTGAGAATAGGCAATTGCTTCCTGCACCATATCACTGCACCCGATCCTAGTGGAAAAGACGAAACTGTCCTTAAAAAAAAATTCCGAAATATGTGTTCCGGATATTTTTTTCTGGAACGAAATTTTATATTACGGATTTTTTTATCTGGAATGGATTTTTTATTTTTGTTTCCGGATTTTCATTTTCGAAACACAATTATTTCTTTTCCGGATTTTTTTTCCGGAATGTATTATTTTTCAATTCCGGATTTTTTTGTCCGAAATAAAATTTTAATTTTTGTTTCTGGATTTTTATTTCCAAAACTCAATAATTACTTCGGGATTTATTTTTCCGAAATATATTATTTTCAATTCTGGATTTTTATTTCCGGAATTAAGGGCATTTTTGACAATTAAAAAAATATGTTGGGTGCAGGTTAAAAATGATTGGGTGCAGGGAGCATTTGCCTTGAGAATATTTGTCGAAGCTGCAACAGAGGCAAATTCTCACTACACCTCCATATTTTTTTTTTAATTTCAATATTACTCTTTTGAGTATATGTAAGGATTTATTTTTAGTAAAGAGTGTGGTGACTTCTTCATTTTTAAGTGGTATTGGTTACTTGTGGTGGTTGGTGATTGTTCATTGAAGTGAGTTTTGTAGTATTTTTACCATTCATTTTTTGTTTGCTTATTTCTTTTTTCATTTTTATTTGTATATTGCATTGTAAAATCCATAACACTCCTTATTATAATATGTATTTTGAATTGTGTAATCTGAAAGGTAATTTTGGATCTAAAAATACCTTCTCAATTGTACTATCTGGAATATATTTTAAAATTACATTTCAGATTATACAATCCGAAATACAAATCATAGTAAATAGATATTACAGATTGTATAATCCAGAAGTTATTACTGGATTCAGAAATACCTTTCTGATTCTGTAATCTTAAATGAATTTTTTATTTAAAAAAAATATTATAAATTGTAGAATTTGGGAGATTTAAATAGAAAAAGTAACAATTTCTAGATTGTAGAATCCAAAATGTATTTTTTCTAAAACAAGATGGCTTTTTCGCCTAGTCTATGGAGTGACAGGAGAAAGGTGCAAAAAGAAATAGCCCAAAAAGCTACAGGCAGCAATGAAATTTTGCCATGGAAAAGTGACACGTGTGGAAGCAAATAATTTTGAATTGAATAATATAACTATATTTTAAATAGCATAGTAAAATAGAAAATGGTTGATGATAATCAGAGGTAGATATGTCTGGTTCGAAAGCAACAAATAAGTAAGCATTGATGCAAAAACAAAATTTGGCATTTACATAGGCCCCTCTCACCTTTCCATTTCCTTCACTCTGTGCCAATTGCCAACTGCCCTGCACAATCCTAATGGATGCTTCCTTACATATACTCTCATGTAAATGTATGTGGCTTTATAAAGTACACAAGTATCCTCCAACTTTTGTTTTTATGTTCTTCTTTTGCTCATGTAAATGGAACAAGTCCAGATCTCTCACGCATTCCATTCAAACATTTTATGGTATATAAGTGGATGAAAGTCTCGTCGATTTTATAAAGTTGAATTAGGTTTAAAGTTCACTTCTTAATATGTGTTATTAAAGTCTATTCTAACAAGAGTTTTGTTCAGTTTAGTCTATTCTAACAAGAGTCTATTCTTGAATCAGATTATCTGCTATCTATCTGATCACCCATAAACGTAAATATATAGTCCTATGTATAAGTTGACATATCTAGACGGATGTGTTCTTAATATATTATTAGAGTATATTCTAGCGAGAGTTTGTTCGGCTTATCACGTTATCCGCTATCGAACACCCATAAACGTAAGTATATAATCCTATGTACAAGTTAACATATATGATCGGATGTGTTTTTAATATGTTATTAGAGTCTATTCTAGTGAGACTTTGTTTGGTTGATTAGGTTATCTGCTATCGGACCACCATAAACGTAAATATATAGTTTCATGCACAAATTGACATATCTCGACAGATATGTTGGAGATCAGACATCGACTAGAGATGAAGATCTTGTTTAAAGTTCACTTCTTAATACAATACATAAAGATAAGATGCAGAGAAAACAAAGTCCTTTTTAAGTTCGATTTTGTGTTGTAATTACTTTTGTTCTGTATGCTGGTTGGCTTCATTTAACGAAGTGCTTATCTCTCTTCTCTCGCTAGTTTTATAACAAGCAAGACACTGGCATAGAATTGCGAAGCTGCAGTGGCGTGTGAGTGGTGGAAATGAAGAAGCAGTGTTGTGAAGAATCAGAGAGAACTGTTGGATCCTGCGAATGTTGGTTGGATGATGCATGCATCGTTGACATGGATTGCTTTGTGAAGACCCTTTCAAGCATCAAACAGAAGGGTATTCGTGCAGACTTGATCGGTTCCATCATCACTCATTATGCTTCCATTTGGCTCCCTGACCTCTCTGAGCATGGTGTCACCACTCAATTCCAATCCCCCCAAAGCATCACCAATTCATGGATGAAGAAGAGGTTCTTTGTGGAGACCTTGGTCAATGTTCTGCCTCCTGAGAAGGATTCTGTGCCATGCAACTTCCTCCTTCGCCTTCTCAGAACCGCCATCATGGTTCGGGTTGATGCTGCTTACAGAGCTGAGATTGAGAACCGCATTTCCTCGCAGCTAGATCAAGCTTCTCTCAAAGAGCTCATGATACCCTCCTTCAGCCACACCTGTGGAACTCTCTTGGATGTTGAGCTTGTCCTCAGGTTGGTGAAGACGTTTTTGAGCATGGATCGCGACGGTGCTGCTCTGGTTAAGGTGGCCAAGTTGGTTGATTGCTACCTTGCTGAGGCTGCTGTGGATGCCGGTTTGTCCTTGTCTGAGTTTCGTGCACTTGCTGGAGTTCTTCCAAGCCATGCAAGAGCCACAGATGATGGCTTGTACAGAGCCATTGACACTTATCTAAAGGTATGTCTTCTCATTTTAGTTTCAAATTATTTGATGAACAAAACCTTAATAATAACTAGACTTTAAATCTAACTCAACCTTATAAAACCGATTTAGAATTGATGTTTGCACTCATTTATTATATACTATGAAATATCTTAATTTCTAGTTGGTTTGAGATCTCCAACACACCCTTCACGTCGAGGCTACCAACTCGTGCGTGAGACTATATATTATGGGTGGTCTGATAATTGTTCGATAACGAGTAACCTGATAAGTCTAACAAACAATTGCTAAAATAGGCTAAAAAAAGACTCTAATATTATATTAAGAAATAGACTTTAAACCTAACTCAATCTTATAAAACCGGCTTATAAGGTAAGGTTTGCACCCACTTATATACTATGAAATGTCTTAATCTTTAGTCGATTTGTGATTTCAGAATAACACAGAAATAAAGTTAATGTTTCTTTGGATTAGAAATCAAAGGTGAAACTCCAATTCTAAATGAAAAACAACAACAGAAAAACACCTATAGAATTGTCTGTAAGTTTTGTTGCTTCTTTGATTCATCAGAGGTAATTGTTATGTGATTCTTGCCTCTTAATTTACGTATTGATTCCAAGGAGGGAGATGATGGATTAAAACCCTTCATTCTGCATATCCTGGAAAATGCTTCTTATGTTGTCACTGGCATAAGATTCTTTTGAGAGGGAATAGGTGAAGTGAAACTGAAATAACATAAATGTGCGTCATGTGGGGCTACTAGATCATAACTGTGAGAAATTGTTTTCAAGATTTGGCTTTTCTCTTGTCCCACGCACTGATAGATATAAAAGCTTACGCAAATGCTTTACTGAAATGGAACGTAATTAATGCTCTTTTGAGAACAGAAAACTCTTTCTAGTTTAGATGTTAAAGCTTGGCTTTTCCTTCTGGTTGTTCTGTGCATTTATTACTTGTTGCCAATCCAAAAGGTGCATCACTAGCCTCCTAAATTTAGGTAACCCGTCACGTACAAGTAGGACTATATTAGTAGTTAGTCTTCCCACATGTTATTTGAATAATACAAACTTGTCCTATTGCTGATTAGAACTTCATTTCACCATTAAAATATCATCACTTTAGACAGTACTTGATGGGGACATGCATGTTAGTAGTTATTGCTCAAAATTTATGTTGATAATCATGAACTAAACTATAGTCCTAGATTAGATATCGTTTCAAGACTTGAAGATTTGAGAAGCATGATTCTTTCACTATTTGTGGTGGTGAGAGTATACGAGACTCAGGCACACCTCTTAAATGGAATGTCCGTGTGGGACACATGTATCGAACACTGACACTCGTACGACACATATATGTGAAGTGTCTAATTCAAAAAAATATTTGTTAGATCACTCACAACGGTTCCAACACAATTTTAAAAGAAAAATACATTAATTTTCTAAAAACTTAAACTTATTGTATAAATTTTTATTGTAATTATAAAAATAATGACCAATTCTTTTTGAACTAGTAATGAGAAACATCTTTTTGCTACAAAAAAAACTAAGACATACTTGTGTACATAAATTTTTATTGTCAATTTATATAATTCATAATTATATAATATATAAATTCGTGTCCATGTCCTACATTTTAGAGATTATACATATTCGAGTGTCCGTGTTTGTGTCGTACCAGTGTCCCTGTGTGTTTGTGATACATTATGATTTTGAACCTCTAAACTCTGGTTATGTGTTGTAGGCACATCAAGGTGTGTCAAAGCAAGAAAGGAAGGGCCTGTGCAGACTTCTTGATAGCAGGAAACTGACACCAGAGGCCTCACTTCATGCAGCTCAAAATGAAAGGTTGCCTGTGAGAGCTGTGATTCAGGTGCTGTTCTCTGAACAAGCCAAACTCAACCGCCAAGTAGATTGGAGTGGCTCCTTCAGCTTGAGGAGCCCAAATGGAGGCCTTGACCCACTTGGACGCTGCCTTTCAAAGAGAGAAATGAATGCTCAGCAGCTGGAGATAAGGAAGCTGAAGGAAGATGTTAACAGGCTGCAAAACCAGCTGAATGCCATGAAAGTGCAGATGGAGAAGAAGAAGGGCTTATTCAAATGGTAGAAACTTGGAATCAATACGTAAATTAAGAGGCATTCATTTCTAGAATGATGAATACGAGAGTAAGAAGTAACAATAGAAATTAAGGTCATTCAAATTTCTAGAACCTAAACAACTACTATGTTTGATTATGATGCACGAGTTGTTTTAATAAATAGTATATATAATTAAATTAGATTTAAATATGCTGTTCTTTTTTACTATAATGTAAAATTGATTTTTTTTCCTAATATAAATTTTAGAACTCTTAAAAAGTGATAGTGTGAAAACTATTAGAATGAATAATTGTTACACGAATTTTCAGTGTGAATTATATTACTTATTTTGGTTTCTAAAATTAGTTTTTATTTAGTGATTTTGTTGTAGTGTTTAATTCTAATAAATAAAGCAAATGTTGCATTAAAGGGCATTAACGGGAATTCAAAATTCAGTTTTTGCGAAGCAGAAAAAGTAAAAGAAAAAGAAACCTAAATTGCTTGGCAGCAAAAACAAGCTGTTATCACTTATCAAATATTTGACAACTTTGAAATCTTATACACAAATACAAAACAATGGCTACATTTCACACACTTATTTTCTCTCCTTTTTTTTTGGATTATAGATTTCACTAACTTTATTCAACTAAACACAACTCAAATTGTAAAATCATCAAGAAACAAAAGGTACAAAAAAATGCATTATGCATAGCATCAATCAAATGTATCTGTGTATTCATAAATTTACAGCTTTCTTGATTGTCTTGAAGGATGACCTCAAGAAACTGTTTGAAGCTGCAAGATCATCACTTGCGGTTGGCTTCTTCCGAATGCAGTCCACACCTTTTCTGATACCAAAAAGCAAAGATGGAGATGATGGAATTCTCCTCAAGGTCTTGGCACTCTCTGATCTAGGAAGAAGTCTTTTTTCCTTTTTATGTTCTTCCTTTTTCTCCATCCCTTCAACATTAGGAGTGCAATTTCCTTCACCTATGCAAGCTTCTTCTGAGTAATTTTTATGTCCTGTAGGCAAAACACTGCTAGACTCATTTTCTATTGTATCTTCTTGATTCTTGTCTTCAAGAAGTTGCAGCTGCTTCTCTTCATAATCAGAATCTGAAACTTTTGAGATCTTCAACTCCTTTTGTGGGAACTTCTGATTCAGTTGTTGGATTATTTTTTCTTCAATTCTATGAGAAGCATTTTCATTTGTTTCTTCTGGATCAGTTCCTGGTTGTGGACTATTTTCCAAAAGCATTTGAAGCCACTTCTCCACATTCCCTTTTCCACGTTGCTTTCTGGTTTCTTCATCTTCCTCGATTTCTGTCTCATGAAGACCTGTGAATGAAATGCCACAACTCCTCTTGCCTTCTCTGATTTTAAGCTTCTCAAGTCTTTGCTCAATTGAGTTTTCTTCATCCAATGCAACAACACCTGATGTAGTATGCTCCTCTAGCTTCTCTTCTGTGTCATCTTTAGCTGGCATTTTTATCTTCTCTTCTTTATCTTCCTGCTTTTGCTCCTCGTTTGCAGAGTAGTCAACTTCGGATGCCCTTTGTTCCTCCTCTAATAACACTCTGAGCTCCTTGTGCCAAGGTGTTCTTGGTCTGGGCCCAGGCAAGTAAAGAGCAGGTTTACTCTCTCTCTCTTCTAAAGTGGCATAATCTATTCTTGACCTTTTCCTTCCTTGCTCCCATTCAGGTCTAATCTGCTTCTCTATGTCATCTCTTTGTTTGTATTTCTTGTGAAGATCTTTCTCTGCACCATCACAAATTGCCTTCTGTGCTTCAAGTCTAGCCATTAGTGCATTAGTTGCAGCCAGGTTCAATCTTACCTGTTCCTTATAAATAACACTCCTGCAACAGAACCAATTATTAAAAACGAGTAGTTGCAGTCCAAAGAAAAACATTTATTATATGTAAAATACAAGAAAAACACTCCACTCAAGTTAATAAGACATTTTTAAGTAGTTCACACTCTTAAGAAAATTAGTTAATTTAGTTGATAACAATAAATTTGTCAGTAATTTGTATGGTAGTTCCAAAATTATCCTATTGTATTTAATGCCAAAGTAGTTGAGTGAAGCTTGTGTATTCATACTATTTATATTCTCTAAAATCAAATTTAAATAATTAATGTATCAGAAAAAATATTTTTCTCAAAAGGGTTCTTAGAAATAGGGACAAAGGAGTATCCTTTTTAAGTTTTGAGAGTCTTTAGGGCACAGTTAATGCCCTTTACCAATAAAATATAAAGAAAAGTATTATTGGTAATAACAAGAAAATACACCATTTCAATTCACTGGTAGTTGGACTTACTGGTGCATGGTGTCCCTAATCATCTTCTCTAGCATAATCCTGTAAGAAGATTGAGCCTCAGCTAACCGTCTGCACTTTTCTGCCTTCCTTTTACGTTTTATGAGAGCCAATTCCAGGTCTTGAATAGTGAGCTTTTCTTCCTCATTTTTTAGCTTCATTTCATCCACTTCATCATCTAGCTTCTGTATTTCTGCCTGCATTTTTGTAGCTTCCTCTCTTTGCTTCAGGGAATCTCTAGCCATGACAATTGCTTGGTAGGGGTTTTTCACAAAATCTGGATCTTCATTTTCTTTCAGCATATTGCCATTTCTTTTCCTTGCAGCTACTGAAAAGAGTTTAAATCAGAGGATGGTCAGATACAAAATCAATCTCTATCTTCAAATCATTTAACCAATTCAAATTTTGAACGATAATCATCAACTGCCACCAACCTATTGCAGGAGACATTGGCCTTGGCTTCCTATTGTAATCGAGTTGTCTCAAAGCTAATGCATCACAAGGTTCCCTTCGAGATTCTACTATTGCCGCCGGAGCCAGGCCTAACTCTTCTTTCAAACCAAAAAAGTGTTGTGGAAAAGAATGAGAATCCACTATTTGTGAAGCATTCAATTCTTGATTTTCTCCTTCATAGAACAAAAATGAAAAGGCCCTGTGCCTGTCATTTGCAAATACAAATACCATTACCCTTCCACTACACGTCCAAGAAAAATTGAGAAACAAAAATAAAATAAAGAATCAACAAAAAAAATCCATGCCTGAAGTCTGAATTTGATGATGCAAAAACAGACAGGAACTGGTTCACAGATATCCCCAATTGGAAATCCCACCATGGCACCAAGAATTCCAGCTTGTTTTTCTTCCTCTTACAGACTTGCCGCTGCAATATCCTTAGATTGCTAAGAACAGTCAAACCCCCCCCTGCATTACCATACCAAAGGAGCAAAATCACAACCCAATTGAATTCCACTTCTACACATTCTCAAAACATAAAAAGAAAAGAAAAGAAAATTACTTGAACAAGGAAACCAGTGATCACACCATGTGACACACACACACACCCCAATTGAATTCTACTTCTACACATTCTCAAAACAGAAAAAAGAAAAGAAAAGAAAATTACTTCAACAAGGAAACCAGAGATCACACCATGTGACACACACACACACCCCAATTGAGTTCCACTTCTACACATTCTCAAAACAGAAAAAGAAAAGAAAATTACTTGAACAAGGAAACCAGTGATCAACATCCCAAGCCAGAGGAGAGGCCGAATCCGCGTGATAATAGATCACATTGCCATAACCATCCACTCGAATTACAGCAGGGTCAAAGCCAGCATTCCTGAGATTCGCCATATTGTCAATAACACAACACAAACAATGCATAAGAAATCAAAATTGAAACTTTCAGAATCTTCCAAATTGCAACCTACCCCAGATGGCGGAGCTGCTTCCACAAGACACTGACAAAGATCTTAGGCTTGCTGGTCGCCTTAGCTTTGGGATCAATAATCGGAAACATCTCATCCAAATCCCTAGCTCTGTCAGCCTAAAACAGCAAGCAACAATACAAAATTCTTGAATTCAAACTCAAAACTTGCTTAAAAAGTGTTCTTTACTACTCAAGGCACAAGTAATGGAGAGAGAAAGATCGTTTTTTTTTTTTCTTTACCTCTTGTTCTTGCAAAGCATAAGGGATGAAGGTAAAGGGAGGGCCATGACTGTAGGTACTGAAACCCCTGTCACGGCAGAGTTTTGCGAAGGCTTTAGGGTAGCCAAGGTTCTCATTCACTAGCATTTCATCTGGGGCGAACCCATAATCCTCAGCTTCTGCCATTACCCTTTGGATGGGGTTTGAAGTTGTTGCAGTTTTTGTTTTTGTGGCAGGAGGAGGAGGAGGAGCGTGTTCTGTTTTGTGTTCTGTTTGGTTTGGTTGAAGTAATGTACCTAAGACGAAGACAACCAACGGTCGAATCGAATTTAACTTTCAAAGGTTTGAAACTGAACAAATGATTTAAAGATTGGGGTCACTTTACATTCTATGTAATAAATTTGGTGCAAGAGGGTTCCCTCTCTATACTACTAACATGGTAACGGTTACAAAGGAGTAGGATATGTCATACTCAATCTATCTAGTTTTTTGTTAGGACTAGAGTGCCCCTCAAATAATTGTGATTTTAATATAATTTTAAAATTATTTATTTTAGTATAAAGTTATTTTTTTTCTAGTTATAAGAGTATGATTGTCAATATATCATATTTTATATAATTTGTTAGTATTTTTTTTTAATGTTTAGAGACTAAAGTTTTCAAAATGTTACTTTAATCAAAGATACTTATTTATAATATTTTTTTAATTTTATTTTATATAAAAATTATGAGTATTAATATGTTAACAACCATGCATCCTATTGTAACTAGAAAAAAAAATATTTACTAAAAATGAAGTAATTTTGAAATTGTTTTGATTAGATCACACTTGTAAGCTATGTCTTTCAATTTAAAATTGTTAAAATAATATTTTTTTAAATTATTTCTTCTTCTATTTTTAAGAGTTGTAGTATGGAACAACTCAATGTTGTGGATGGTGGATTTATAATTTTATAGGTTCATATTTTAAAATTGATTTGTTGTAGATTGATTATTTATTTTAATTTTGTAAGCAAAAGGAATAGAGTGGGTGAAGTGTAGTTGTGCATTAATTAATGTGATGGAAAATTTTTGAAATCAGGAAGCAAGAAATGATTTTGTAACAAATCCACTTGGTTTGAGAAAATTGAGGGCACTGTTTTGAAAAAAGGTACCAAAAAGTGTCTTTTATTTCAAACAAAGTACACTCCCAAAAAAGAAACAAAATTGTTGTAATATAGAGGCATGCTCTTAGTGGGTTAACGGTACTTAGGTGGAAAAACTTGGTCTCTATGTTGTGTTTTTTCTTTGTCTTCAAATTTTTATGGTACTTAAGTTTTCCATCATGAAATTGGATTTGGTGCTGGAAAATATTGCACTCAATTGCTCCATTTTTGGTACCTTTTTAATTAACCCTACCATTCAATCCTCTTTCAACTCTATCATCATTCATCACGCTCTTTCACTATCATATCATATCATATCTTCTTATATACTATCTTTCTTATGTTCTTTTTTTGGAAAAATCCAATTATTTATATTTAATAAGTTAAAATTTAATGTTTATATTATTTTAATTTTTAATTTTTAATTTTTTATCTATATCTATATAAAATGAAAATTCCTCATCTGATATATTGTTTTAAAATATAACAGTATGTAATCAGATTTTTTTTTTTTTATATTACTTGCAATATTAAAAGATAAATAAAATGTGTATGTAGTTATTTTGAAGATGTGATAGTTTTCGTCTACTAATTTATCTCTTGTGACTAATCTTTATGATAATTTTGTGTTGTTGATCTTAAAATATTATTGATGGGAAATTTATTTACCTTTAGATTAAATTGGAGAATCTGTATAGTTATAAATAAATGTGGAAATAAGAATTGAGAAAAGTAAATAGTATATTAGTGTGTATGTTTGTAATTGAAATTATTAAAATACAATGTTTTGAAAAAAAAAATATATGTTGGAACAAAAAGAATAAATGTATATTAGAACGTGGAATATAATTTTAAGAACAAACCCCATTTTGGTATTTTGAAAGTGTTTCTATTACATTAATTATTCAAATTAAGAAAATTTTAAATATAGCCAAAAGTTTTAATTGTTCCATCTAAGTTTTTTTAATTTAAGTATTTATTATCATTTTGATTCTTAAATATATGTGAATATTATTATTGAAGAAACATTTTTTTTAAAAAAATTTAGATTAGTTTGTGATGAATAAATTTAATTTTCAATGACTTATTGAAATCTGTTTACAATTCTAGAGACTAATGTGCCATTGACAAACACTTGCAGATACTAAAATAGTAGTTTCATTTCAACACGCATGACAGTGTTGACTTTTTTTAAAAAATTTATTGTAAATCTAAAACTAGTTATGATAAAGTTGAAGGTACCATTCCATATATAATGAGATGACATATACTAAGGGTATTTTTATCTTTTACACACTCTTTTGGAGGTGCAAGAAGAAACTATGGGAGTGTAGGAAGAAACACCCTCAAATTGATAGCCACATTGTGTTGGGCTGAATTGTTTTGCATGGGTTGCCTATCTCTTTTGGACAATTTATTTTTTAGCACCCACATGCTTTCTTATTCATAGGTATGAGGAAAGTTCAAATTGTCTAAATATGACATACTCTGAATTATATAATTTAAAAATCTGTATAATTTAAAATTTAAAAATGTATTATAAATTATACAATTTAAAAACATATTATAAATTATACAATTTAAAAACATATTGTAAATTGGAGAATAAAACTATATTTGTAGATAAAAAATATATTATGATTACAAAATATATTTTCAAATTTTCGCAATCCACAACTCTAAAACATGGATAATTTTTAAAAAATTTAGCACCATATAGAAGTGCATGAAGAAATTAGAATGAATATATGAAAGAGTGAAAAAGTGTTTTCGTTATTGTGGCATACATAAGACTATTTCAATAGTGGTATACACATAGTAGATTCAAACACACTAAAAACTCAAAAAAAAATATATCTGAAAAAAGACTAACTAAACAAACAAAATCTTTGAAAATTACCACCTCCAACTCAAGAAACACCACCCCACCTACCAAGAATGTAAACAAATAAAACTACGACGAGTGAAAACATAACAACGAGACAAGACACCAATCTGAATAGAAAAAATAAACAGATGACGATAGTTAAGATCAAATCTTTAGTTGAGTTAAAGAGAAAATGCATGTGAGGAAATTAAGTGGATCTACTACATGTATATTGATGTTTAGTTTTATTTTGTATATGGTGGCAGAACATTCCTGTGTGGTGGAGATGGTACTATTGGGCATGTCCTGTGGCTTGGACCTTACATGGTTTGGCTGCATCACAGTTTGGGGATAAAGGAGACAGTGAAAGAGTTTGTGAGAAGATATTTTGGTTATAGAGATGATTTTGTAGGAGTTGGTGCAGGTGTGGTTTGCAGTGCTATTTGCTACTATCTTTGCTCTTTCTGTGAAGGTTTTCAATTTTTGAAGGCGATAGAATAGAATATATGGTTTCAAGTGAAGGGGAAAATATAAAAAAGATATGAATTAGGTGATGACCCCTTTGTAAGCATTTTGAACTAAAGGTGGCTTACCATGCTTCTCACTTGTCCAACCAGGTTCAATGTCTCTGATTCATCAAGACACAACATTGACACATGTTTTTATCTAATGTAGACACACTTGACATTGTTATTGTTATATAATGCACTACACAATGAAGCTTCTATTTGTGTGTGGTGGGGTTTTAGTGATATTCATCTAGTAAAGAATAAGTTAAAAACATTATCATCAACAAAACAAAATTACAAATTGCAAGTTGTTCCTACCATATCAATGAGTTACAATCAACTGGGGTTTTAGGTTTTAAAGTTTAAGGTTTAAAATTTAGAAAATGAACAATTTTACTCTATTTTATCAAAATGAGATTATTTTTACGGATATGAAAAAATCGAAGTAATGCTTTGTAATGATCACAAGATTCATCAAACACCACCCTTTAAAAAAGAATGTAGGGTTTAAGGTTGCAAGTTCCTACCATCAACGAGTTACAATGAATAAAGAATTTTAGAGTTTAAAATTTAAAATTTAAAAAATAAACAATTTTAGGATTATTTTTTAAAAATTACGTGACAAAATCGAATTAATATAGTATGACTTTATTATGAAAAAAATATATAATTTCTTCATAATAAAATCGTGTTACATTAATACGATTTCTTTATATCCATAATTTTCTAAAAAACAATTGTGAAAACGATTTCTTCACGATTTAAGTACAATTTTTTTATATTCATAATAAACAACCTCATCTCAATGAAAAATTGAAAAAATTGACCCACTTTAGTAAAACAAAAAGCATAATCAAGACATTACAAATTACAATACCACCCTTCATGAAGTCTATGAAAAAGGTTCAAAAGAGGTGGCAAAGAAAATGGACAAATAATTTAGTATTAATCTCCATGGCCACCTTCCCACCATAGTTATTCACAATGTCTTCCAATACAGTCTAGTCTCGTTTGGTGTGTACTAAAAAAACATTTTTTTTCTCAAAGAACCAAATTAACAAACATAGTTTTATAAGAAATAAAAAACCCATCTAGAAGATCTAGAAGAAAAGGACAATATAAAATAGGAACATGGTGAGTGGTCAAGCCACGGAACCAGATCCCATGAATGAATTTAGTTGGGAAAGCAAAAAAAAGAGAAAGAGTCAAAATCAATTTATTGTTTGATTTAACAAATGGCATGCTCAATGGTAACTTCACCTTTCTTCTTTCACACACTTTCTCTAAACAAACAAATTTCATGGCTGCTTTCCTGTTACAAACCCTACTTTATTCCCTTGCAACTTGCTTCATCTTTTTCTGGATAAACAATTTTAAAACACACTGTGCTTCATGAATGCTTTGCAATGATCACAAGATTTCATCAAACACCACCCTTTGAGAAAGAAAAGTAATTGCTAATTTGTTATTGTATTTTTCTCATAATTCTTCTTTGCTTTTATGAAAAAAGTGAAACTTGTCTTAATGGGTAATTTGGAGCATTCAAATTCAAAGGACCAGTGTTTTTTTTTTCAACAATTTCAGAAATTTTTTATGAATCCAGAGTCAAGTCAAGGCTTTGATGGTTTCTTTCTGGTTTTGCCAATGTTTCGGAAACGAAGACTCAAAGGCAATAACAACGAAATTCAAACTTTCAGTGATTTATTTTCTTTAAATCAAGATTAAAAAAATGGAAATTTTCACTTACGTTTTTGCTGATGTAATTTATTAGGTGATTTCACTGTTTTCTTTGTGTCTTGATTTTAATAAGGTGACATGTCTTGTCAGAACGAAAGTTGCGGCTCAAAAGTCTTCTCGCCAGATATTTTTTTTTGGATAATCCTAATCTTTTGAATCACATTATTTTTTTTTTAGTTTTTTATTATTTTATTATTTTTGCTCAATTATTATTCACATTATCAACTACTGTTATTATCACTAATCATTATTCCAACGTGAACTACTGGGCTCAGCCGCCTTATTTTAATCCGTTAATTAAGAGCAATTAGTATTGTCTTATTTTAAAAAAACAATATTTGGTTAGTTATTAAATTGATTTTTTTAATATCAAGATATAGTAAAAGAAAATGATTAGAAAATTTATTAGTGTATATTAAAGCAGGAGGAGATTTAATGCGTATTTAATAACAGGAGATTTTAAAGAAAGGGGTGATTTAACAGGCATTTATTAGTGTGTATTAGGAGATTAATAGAGATTTTTGTGGTAATAAAGAAAATAATATTAATATTTAAACATTTAATTGGAAGGTTTGACTCTTGAATATGATTCGCCGTTGTTTTTGACGTGAAGAGTATAAATAGAGAGAGAGACGGTGTTTCACATACTCATTTCAGAACAAAAACACTCATTTTTGCTGTTTTCATATTCTTTCATTCTTTTGCCTTCAACACCAAGCAACACAACAACTTCGACAAGAAGAAGAAGAAGAAGAAGAAGAAGGAAGAAAGAGTGTGGCGGGTAACCGCGAGAATCTGAGAGAATGGAGGGAAGCGATATATACAGAGCGAGTAACAGTATGCGAGCGAGAAGTTCAACGGTTTGGAGAAACAACAGTGTGGAGGTTTTCTCAAGGTCTTCTCGCGAAGAGGATGACG
>Ga0123342_1001142_pt1 | contig 44293 bp, 14 predicted proteins | sample Turbeawhitnodule_FD_89960 | JGI IMG/M metagenome (GOLD analysis project Ga0123342, IMG submission 89960) | Root nodule microbial communities of legume samples collected from Mexico - Turtle bean Mexico white nodule | ecosystem: Host-associated > Plants > Roots > Nodule | place: Mexico: Nepantla...
TTATTTATTTTAAATTTTATTTCAATTACTATTACTATTTATAATTTTATTACTTTTTTATATATTATTAATATTTTAAATTTTACGTATATTATTATTATTTTATAATTTTTATATTTATATTATTAATTTATTTTCTTTTATTATTATTTATAAATGTATTTAAATTATTATATAAATATATTAGTTTATTATTATTATATTATATTACCGAACTTTTTCAGAATTCACTCCTTTTCTTCGCATATTTGTGGGTGACCATTTTTTTCTTCTCCCACAAATCTGCACCTTTCTTTCTTCGATATTGAATTGAAACAAACACAAAAAAGTTTTATAATCCAAACTGAGCCTAAGAAACATTTCATTCATTCATATTAGTTGTGGTAATTCTTGTTTGTGAGCAATGAAGTCAATGAAATTCTAAAAGGATTTTCGCCTCATGAAAGTAATAAACACGAAATGCTTAACATAGAGATGTTAATGCGGGTTAGTCCGTCACGCATAAGTTTGTCCCGCATTTGTCCCGTCCCGCATAGAAAACGCGGGTTGATTTTATTGGTATGCCCCACATGCGGGCTTACTCGTATAAGAAGTTGTTTTTAAAAAATTCATGAAAAATAAATTTTTAAATAGAAATTTTAAATAATTTTTTTATTAATTTTTTATTTATTTAGATGAATTAGGTAAATGATGTCACAATATTATTCTCACGACACATGCGTATTAAGATATAGGTAAAAAAAATATTATAATGATATTCTTATTTTCAATGAAATTTGAATTTAAATCGTACTAATTTGACTAATGAAATATTTCATTAAATATAGACACTTTTTTTTAGGTAATACATTTAGACATATGATTACTATTCTAATTTGAAAATTAATATAAAATAATATACATATATAATATAATATTTAAATTTATTATAAAAAAGACTAAATTTTGACTACGACATTTATGCATTTCATAAAGACAAAAAAAAACCCTATTAAATATTAAAAACTCATTATCGAATTTCGTGAAGGTGTTATGAATTAGAGATTGAGAATAGTTTCTTTGTGCAGCTCCATGCTTTTCTTCTTGCACCTCATACTTCAAAAAATACTCAAATTACCCTTGATATTTTTTATGAATGTTTTTTTCTTTAATTTTGGAATGCAAAATTCAGAGAATTCCCCGGTTATGGAATCTGGAAGTTAAAATTGTGTTTCGGATTGCACGATCCATAATACAAATTTTCATTCCAGATTATAGACTTTGAAATGGATAAATTTAGAAATTTTTAAAATATGAGGCTGCAAGAAGAAATTATGGAGGTATAGAAAGATATTTTTAAATATTTAAAATATGCAGGTTATGCAGTCTTGTCCGTCCCACCCTGTCGATCCTGTCGACACAAGTTGTGGGTTATGAAAGACAGACTTAAACGGACCAATAAGTTGAAATAAACCGTCCGCTTCACGCTTTTTTTAACTGATCCATCTCACTTTATCATCTCTAGTTTAATATTATATTTTATGGTAGAAAATGATTAAGAGAGATTTTCAATATAATGTGAAAAAAAAGTAATAAGGGAAGGAAAATTAAAAGTTATTTATTCTTCATCCATTCAATTGATTAAACAAAATAAAAGAATTAACATACAAGTAGTGTTGATTGTTCAAGACTAAACACTAGAGAAACTAACTAAACTACATGAACTATTTTATGCCATGTCAATAACATATAAAATCTAACGACGCTAGATTAACTATTTTATACCTTGTCATAACAGAAAATCTAACCACACTACATGAACTATTTTATACCTTTTCACTGGATAAACTATTGAATTTGGTAACCGTTCAAGAAAGGAAAAAAGGCTAGGTTCCAACAAAAATAACAAAAACGGTAAGATAGAATGAAATAGGCATCGACTTCTTTGGATCCAATAAGCACTTATCCTTCATAAACATATTTAAACCACTGATTTCTCATGTGCAATGATCCAATTCCAAATTGCAGTGCAACAAAGCAAATATCCCAGTCTAATATCTTTGAATATTCTATACATTCAGATCCTGCCAAAATTATAAATACAAAATCAAATCAAACTTGAATGTTCCCAATCACTCCAAAGTTATCCATATATATGTCTGTATATGAACACATACAAGTCTTTCAAAAAAACAACAATCTGCTACTAAGATCATATGGTATCTGCCCAGAGGTATAAATTGTTCTTCAATCTAGGAATTTACTCATGCCCAATGTAGGAAATTGCAATGCTTTCTGTCAGATACAATACTCAGTTGATGAATTATTCAACTAACATCTATCTTCCTGATACTTTACTATGCAACCTTAAGCTAGCTAGGTGTAAAACTTCAACTAATTTTTCTTCTTCATTTTCATGCTACTTTCTAAAATTTTCTTTCACACAAGCCTAATTTTATTTAACAAAAGACTCTAAATATCCTTCCCTCACAAGTGTGATTCCTCCTAGCTTGAGTTTACACAAGTACTTTCTTCCCTAAGCCAAATAAGACCTTCAGCTTAATAATTCTACCCTTTTTCTTTGCTATTAACCACCTTAGAAAACCTACCCTTCAGCCTACAATTGATAAAACCAAAAGGTTTCTATAGAGCAAACAGTGAAAGCAAAGGACTAACCATAATGTATTAGATAAATTACCTCATAAAAATGTGGCAATTGCTTTCTGCACCATACTACCACACCCAATTCCAGGATAAAAGACGAAAATGTCCTTAAAAAATGGGGTACATGTAAAAATACATTTCGGACTCCCTTTTCTGAAACACAATAATCTCTTTTGGATCTAAATGTATTATTTTCAGTTTCAAATTTTTTTATCCAAAATTAAATTTTGATTTTTTTTTTCAGATTTTTATTTCCGAAACACAATAATCTCTTCTAGATATACTTTTTCAGAATGTTGTTTTCAATTCCAAATTTTCATTCCAGAATAAAGGACATTTTCAGAATTTGAAAATTAGGTTTGTGGAAAGTATTTGCCTAAAAATGTTAGCATTAATTTTAAATTTAGTTTAATCTTAATCAGCTTATAAATAAAATTTATACTCACTTTAATATTATGAAGATTTTATTTTTAATCGATATAAAAAATTTTAACACACAATTTTATCGGTTAATATGTGCACACAATTTTATCAATACCAGTAAATATATGCGTAAGATTATATAGTTTTAAATAATTATCCAATAAATGTAAATTTAACAAATTCTTACTAAAATAAACTTTAAATTATTTAATACGATTTTAAAAAAATAACTTTAAATTTATTTTAACTTTACAAAATCAATTTAAAAAAACTCACATATTCACTATGTTATCTTTAGTCATTTTTAAGATCTGCAAGATAATGTAGATAAAACTTCTTTCAATGGAAAACACGTAACCATTAATTGGTCATAAATTTTACAGAACTGAGTACAATCTAGTATAAAAAATTAGAAAAAGAACATATAGTGGGCACATGAACGAGAATCGATATAAATTTGAGTTCGTACTAGTGATTATACACTGGTGCAGAGGCAGGGCATGTTCATCCAAAACTGCATAGGATTCGGCCACATCTATGATCCTTCATCCCAGTTAATTCCTAGCACCTAAAAAGGCTATGTCAATCAAATGTAATAAAAGAGTTACACAACACTCAAACATAACCACTTTTTAACTCTATATTTGCTTCTACAAATGGAAAAGAGCCTTCGCTAATTTGTTTTTATTTCGTATAAAACAAATATTAATTTCAAGAAAAAATAAATATGGTCACTTTTCACTCAAAAACAAAAAAAAATTACAAATATTTTACTAATACTTATAGTTTTAATTATTGTAATAAGAAGAATAAACAATTAAAAATACATATTAAATAATAATTTTTTATTTTTATCTTTTCTCTATTAATTCAAATAATTTTACTTTTTACTCATTTCTAGTCATGTTTTCCTTTTTTCTATTCTCACTTCTTATATCTAATCTAATGAAATACATTTTTAATTGCAGACTCACATAGCATACTATTACTTAGTACATCAATAATTATGTATTAAATAAATGCCTATTAAAATTGAAAAGGCTGTGTGTGTATTGTTTTGTAATTTTAAAACCTAAATATACTTGTTAAAGAATTATATAATTGTTGTTAAATACTAAATATTCTTCTTCTATGTAAGCTATTTTTTATTTTAAATATTTATAGTCATGTTGTGCAACGTTAAATTTTTTACATAAAAGAAGAATAAATTTATCTACAATAATGTTTGTATCTAAATAATTACGTTACACGAGATAAACAAATAAAAATATTAACATAATTTTTTATATAAAATTATATTAATATTTAAACAAAAATACTGATTAGATGAGAATATAAACATTTACAAAAAATATTAACATACAATTATCAAAATAAATTTTTACTTTATATCAACTACTCAAAATCGAGAATTTAGATTTTTGGACGATAGTGACAGAAATAGTAAAAACGTTTAACAGGATCTGACAAGAGGACTTCTCTTTTTTTTTCTGTACTTCACATGACAATGGAAATTTTGTGTTACATGCAGTGAAATGATGGCAAAAGTGTCATCGTTGAACAGTAAATCAAATAAAAATGGTGATATTTAAATTGTTAGTGTTAAAATAAAGAATGTTACACCACACATTCACTTAATATTTTTTTTTATATCTTTTTTCACGTGAACTTAATTTTTTTAATTTAAATTTTAAATATTTTGAATACTTATATTAAGTAAATTATTTTTTATGTGATAAATAAATTTTTTAAGTATAATTATAATGTTAAAATATTTATGTTAATTATTGAAGTGAATATTATAATATAATTTTAAAAAATTATTTTTTACGTAATAAAAAAAATATGGACAATGACTTTTTTTTAATAATTTTCTTATTATAAATATCTAAAATTTATATTAAAATAAAAATTAATTTTACATTATAATAAAAAACTGAAAAGATATTTAACTTTTATTGTTATGTAGTAATAAACGCTAAAAATTATGAAAATGAGTATCCTCCTCCTAGATTTGACTTTTATACATATATAGGAATCTTGTACCTCAACGACCACATTCGAAGTGGCTAGTTATCTTGTCGAAGATGAGTGTAAATTTATTATAGGCACATGTCTGAAGTCTGAACAGAAAACAACGTATCAACTATGCAGTTGTTGGTTTCAGAATGGTCCTGATATATATGACACAAGATAACATTTCTTGGTTCAGAAGCTTTAGCAGATTAACAATTTGCAATGTTCTTAGCAGATTAGACAAGCCTTATGATTGAACAAACATCCATTGAAAAGTGTTTTATGGTGGTCCTTATTGCAAACCTTCTTCAGACATGTCACTTATATGCTCTGACTCTGACAACAGAATGAGTAATTATGCTTGCTACATATAATGCAATCTACTTATTAACCCCATTACCAAATTCATAAGATATTTGAGTAAATTTTTTTTAAATAATTTTTTTTATGTTAAAGTATCATTGTTCAACATCTCAGCTATTAAAAAATAAATAAAAATAAAGAAAATAAAAAATATGGGAGACTAAACTAAAACTTACTAGATGATAGTTTATTGTACCAAATAAAAGATTCTCTATGAATAATCATAAATTAGTCAACTTATCAGCACATGCATTTCCTCCATGAAAAATATGAATAATCTTAAACCTGATTTTTTCAGAGTAATTAAGACAAGTATTTCATCGATTCCGAAGCATTAAAGGAACATTTGTCCTAACAGTAAACGCAACACAAATCAAAGTAAAATCACATTTCATCCGGACATTAGTAAACCTCATATTTTAAGCTTCCTTCATCCCATGTATAACCACATAAAACTCAGCAATCAAAACAGTCTAAACTTCAAGAAACGTAGGGAAAGTTCCAATAAATTCTTTCATATTCCCACGAAAAATACATCCACAAGTAGCAAGATCAAAATATCTCCTAGCAGCCCCATCAATGTTAATTTTAATTTAGTTCGATAAAGAAACTCACATATAACAGAAAGTACTAGAAAAAACAGAAAAGATAGGTAAATTAATAATTAAGAATGTAAGTTTTTTATTGACTAAAAATAAAATATGATTTGTATAATAAAATAAAATTGTTATAGAATTTTGAATTTTAAAATAAATATTACTTCCAATGCCTCGATTGAGTGATATTATTTCAACATACTGAGACTCTAAAAATAAACTATCGTTTCATTAGTGCTCTGGGAGGCTACTTTAAAATGTACATAAAGTTATAGCTATGATTGAGTTGAGGGTGGTGTAGTTTTATTTTTTGGTTTTCTCTGAAGCTTATAACACATCCTCTGGAGGAGGAAGCGAGAGAGAGAGAAGTAGAAAGAAAAAGCAAAAAATGTTTGATAACTTTTGGGGGTTCTGAATGATTGTCTGGTGAATTGAATAATGCGACTGAAAAGTGAAGGATCACAGTGGGCATAAAAAAATTAATGTCTAGGGTGTGCTTGTTCCAGCACATGCTTGTGTTGTGTAAATTGAATGAAATGTCATTGATTTGGGTTTAAAATCTGAGCAAATAGAACAGTGGAGATACTCATAAATGGAATGCTGGTTTTGTTCTCTGCCAAGTTTTGAAGTGAAGCTGCTGCTACACACACATTAATTCATATTCCTTGGTTCAAAATGTGTGAAGTAAGAGCGTGTTCAACATTGAATAGCTTTTGGTGGGGTCATGCCCTATCTATGAACCCCTATCAAATCTTCTTCACACTCCAATTTAATGGTAAGTGTAAGTAACGTAACGTTGATGTTCATCTTAACGTTCAGCGCCGCGCCTATTCGTAGATCACAGTCTAACGCAACATCTATTGCTTCCAATAGCTCTGCCCTACCCTCTCAGTGTTTATTATTTTTTTTATTTTTTTACTAAACTAATGTTTTTTCCAAAATTTCGATTTTGGATAAAAAAAAACTTTTTAATGAGAATGAATAATCTCATGGATAAATTTTAAAGTAAAAGTTCTACTTATAAATATAATTTTAGGACATTTTCACTTTGAAATTATATCCATAGATACTACTTTCATAAGTTGTATTCACAAAATATGACTTACACATATGTAGTTTTTTTATAAAAAAAATACACTACTTTAATGTAAAAACTCTTTTTTAATAAATTTCAGTTTTTTTATTAATAATAATTTTTAAATCAAAACTCATACAAATTTAATTAAGTGAAAAGTAACTATATAAAAATTATTAAATTTAAACATATTATTTTAGAATATATTTTTTTATTGCATCTTAGTGAAAATGTCAAGTTTAGAGTTGCATTAGAACAAAATAAAATGTTTACTAATTTGAGACAATCTGATGTAAAGTTTTTAAATCTTGGAAACTCAAATCATAATACATATTGAAAATTAAATAAAAATAAAAAAATAAAATTATAATCTAATCTAAAAGAAAAATGGATTCGATTTAAGAAAATAAAATATAAATAAATAGGTGAAAATTGAATTAAAAAATGGATGATCTTACACCCTTTTATTTTTCTTATTTCTTGTTTTTATTCTGCCAAACATAGACACCTTGATAAAAGTTGTTTAAAAAAATTAATACAAACTATTTTTTTAATATCTTTCTAACTAATTTTTTTATGGTAATATTAAAATAAATTTTATTAAAAAAATATAAAACAAATATTTATAATAGACAAGTTAATGTACTCGAATTGAATAATATTAGACAATATTCCATAGGAATTTGACTCTAATATTAGACACCTATTGTTGTGTCTCTTTCTTCACGTCTTGAGTCAAACACTTATTCTGAAGTTGTGTAAAACATGACTGTTGGAGAAAAGTTATACAATGTGATATATCTGCTTTTGAGTCAAATCAAACATGGGGGATTGTTCTTATGCCTGAGGACAAAACGACCATTGCTTACAAATGGTATTAAAAAAAAGTATAAGGTTAATGGAACAGTTGAAATGTGTAAAACCAGACTGGTAGCAAAGGGATACACACAAACATGACATTGACTACCTTGGTATTTTCTCTCTAGCAGCAAAGATTACCACCATAAGGTTGCTTCTATCTCTAACTTCTATCTATAATTAAGAGTTGAAACAATTAGACATAAATAATACATTTTTACATGGAGAGTTGAAAGAATATGTATACATGATTTCTCCTCCTGGATTGACTTCTATTCAACCAAGATAAGTTTGTAAATTAAAAAAGACTTTATATGGACTTAAGCAAGCTAGTAGAGAGTGGTTCGCAAAACTGTCATCTTTTTTTCTTTTTGCAATATATACTCAGCAGTCTATGAATGATCATTACTTGTTCGTTAATTCTTCTAAAAGATCTTTTACAACATTATTGGTGTATGTGGATGATATAATATTGACAGGAAATGATAAAGAGGACATTGATCGAATCAAATGAGCCTTGAATCAGACATTCGAAAATTAAGGATCTTGGAGATTTAAGATATTTTCTTGGTCTAGAAGTAGCAAGAAGTAAGAAAGGGATAATGGTGAATATCCACTTGAAATGTTAATATATGCAGGTCTTTTAGTTTGCAAACCTACACTCACTCCTATTGATAATCATGCAAAATTGTCTTCTAATAGGAGTGTTCCTTTCACAGATATTCAAGCCTGCAAAAGATTGATTGGAAGACTTATGTATCTTACTAACCTTACATAACATTTTATGTGCAACAATTTTCTCAATTTCTTGTTAAGTGTATAATTGCTCACTACTATATTGCGACAATTAGAATTCTCAATTATATTAAAGGAGCTCTAAGTCTTAGTTTATTTTTCTCTTCCAACACTTCTACTCATCTAAAAGCCTCTTGTGATAGTGATTGGGCAAATGTAGTGATTCAAGACAATCAGTGACTGGTTTTAGTGTGTATCTTGGGAATTTCCTCATATCCTGAAAATCAAAGAAGCAAAGAACAAAATCAAGGAGTTCTTGTGAAGCTGAGTATAGAGCAATGACCACTCTTACATGTGAAATTCAATGGTTAACTTATCTTCTTCAAGATTTCAGTTTCTTTTGAGCAACCATTTCTACTATGACAATGACACAGCAAGATACATTGCATCAAATCCAGTGTTTCACGAGCACATAAAAATATATTGTCACCACAGAGCAATTGATTGACATTTATACCAAAGCCTTGAGTCCTCAATCTTTCAAGAGTATTTGTTCCAAGTTATGTCTCATAATATTTGCTCTCCAGCTTGCGAGGATATCAAAGGATATAAATACAAAGCTTCTTCAAGAAAGCTAATATAGTTTTTGTCTTTTCTAATTCTTAGTTGTTTTAGTTTGTACATATGTCTAGTATTTATTTTGTCTTTTCTAATTTTAACCTTTATTGACTCTTTATTTTACGTTTTCTCTCCTTAGTTAAACCTAGAATGAGTGTACTATTACTTATATATATATATTCTTACTCACTACTTTGATTTAAAAAAAAACAGAAGAAAATTTATTCACATATCCTTTATCTTCCTTTCTTCTCTTTTGTTCATCTTTATTCGATTTTGTTCATTGATGTTTTTTTTTATATAATAACTTTATCCTTGTATATAACTAATAATGTATTACTTACAATGAATAAGATTTATTAACATTAGAAAGGTTGATGATATTTTGGTCTAAATTTATATTAATAAAACATTTCTTAATTTCTCATAATTTTTTTAAACTATTATTTTTAAAATGAAGGAAGTATTAATTATCCTTGCAATTTAGGCAAGACCTATTATTTATCCAAATATTTTTTATGATCTATTCGAATAAAGTGAGTAATTACTCCAGAGAATGGAGTAAGATGATTTTAGATAAAATATTAAAAATAATTTTTTTGTAAAAGTTATATACTCAAGTTTATAAGATTTTATTTGAATCTTATAAGACATTAAAACATGCTGATGTATCATAAAATTTGAAACTCAGGATATCAAATATCATTTTAGTTATTAGAATAAAAAGTTGTTTTTATGTTAAAAACAACTCTATTTTCCAATGAATTTATGAAAAAAAATATTTAAATGCGAGTCTTATAAAATTCATATATTGAAATATAAGTTATTATAAGATAATATGACATAATAAAATCTAAAAAGAAATTTAAACGTTATAACACTTCTGTTTGATTATAATAAAATATTTATGCAGTTTATTATTTTATCCTTTTCTTTTTTCATCTAACTAAAAACTATTTAAAAATTAAAAGTTACGTAAATATATAATTAATAAAAGAATAACTAATGTGATCTTAAACTTTGTAAATACCAAAAAATCTTAAAAAAATTGAGACTCAAAATGAAAATATTAATAAAACATAATATAGTTAGCCACTTCCCTTAAATGAGAACGAAGGTACTAAAATGTTAGTAAAATATAACGTAAATAGGTCATTTATTTGATATGTAAGTGAAGTTAGATTTTTTTTTTCTTATACTATTTTATATGAAAAAAATTAGAAAAAAAAAATAGTATAATATAAAACAAAAACATCAGTTTTGAGGGAAATCGAAATGGGTAAAATAAGATATAATTTAGGAGGTGTAGTAAACGAGCAGAAAATATGCATGATAATTGTAAACTACACAAACCCCAATATTTTGATTACGTTGAATACGAAGAAGTTTGACTAATTTGTCTCATGTTATTCTTCTATATCGAAAACCTAAATAATAGATGCCCCTCAAAGAAAAATTTAAGTTAGCTTAAATTTATAAAATTAATTTATACTAATATAAAATTTGTATCAACTTGTATATAAATATAATTTTCTTTAATTAATACAAGTTCTTCAACATATTTTTCATTTCAAAATTTGTTAACTCATACATAAAATTATATATTGATACTAATAAATTAACAGATTCTCAATAGGATAAATTCTATATAATTTTAATATAATATTTGAAAGTAAATTTTAAATTCAACTAAACTTTATAAAAAAATATTCATATTTTTGTCAGCTTAGCTTATATACTTGATGGAGGATCTTCAAAATATGTATCAGTTACATTAATAAAATATGAAGAAATTATTATAAAAAATAAAAATATTATCCCTAATTTAAAATTTTGAAAACAGTGATTTTTTTTTCCTTACTTTTATACATTGTTTATCTCATAGCTGATTTTGTAGTATAAAAGACAGCATTGACTAATGTAGTAGTACTAGTGTAAAGTGCAAAGATACTAAAAAGACAAAGTTGTACCGAAATAATTGAGATTTTAGCAATAATTAATAAATTGTAGCGTAGGAGAGTGAGCAACCTTGTGGGGGGGCACAGTAGTGTGCTGGTCCTGGGCCTCGGAAAGTGAAGCAAGCAAAGAAGAATGCAATGTGGAACAACTTGAGGAGAAAAGTAAGCATCAGGATCCGACAGTAACCTCAGTTTTTTTTGTTTTTTTTTTCTTTCAACTAAATTAACCGAAACCATTATCTCAAATTACCAAACTACCCTCTCCTTTCTGAAAAGGGCTCGTTGGTCGAGAGACTCCCAACAAACCTCTCAAACCCGAACCTCTTAACTGCACTCATCTCACCACCCATCACATTTACAACATTTACTGTTTTGCCACTCCCCCTTCTATATCTCCCTCCTTGCATTCAACACTGCTGCTTCTACCACATTTACTTCTTTTTCTCTTCCCAGGTTTCTTTCTGCCTCTCTGTAACTGGTTTTCCCTCGTTTCAACTTTGTCCTTTAGCTTTGTTTTTTCTCTCCTCATGCATTATTTTATGTTATGGAAATTTGAACTCCAGATTCTCTCCCTCCTCCACGTTTCTGTTCTTTTATATTTTTTTGTTTTTATTTTGTTATCATATTGCTGTGGGAATATAGACCGCTTCGGCATGTGTTCCACTGCAGGGGAGAGGAAACGTTAGTGCCTCAATGGGATTGCTTGCTGCTCTGTGTTGTTCAAGGTCGTTTTCTACTGTTGGACATCACTTGTCTTTTTTAGCCATTAAATAATTCATTTACTTGCAGGCCAATTACATATGTTGTTGGCATTAAGTTATACTTGATTTTCTGTGTTTCTATCTTTTCATCTCTCTCGTTTTCTTTGTTGTTTCTATTTTCTTTACTATTTACTATCCTATTTTTTTATTGTATGTACCATTTTCTTATCTCTCTTTTTCAGTTCCCAATCCACCCCATATGGGTGAACTTTTACATTTTTCTACAAATTTTTATTTTGTTTTGGAGAAATGACAGGTAGACCACCTTGAGATTTTAAAAAAGAAAGTGGGAGCTAGAGAGATAAAGAAAGAAGAGATAGAGAGAGAAATATAAAATGAAGAAGGTTTAATAAAGTGTTTAAGAATGATAAGGTGTTGATGTATCATTATTGTTTATTTTGACCACATTATCTTTGTATGTTTTCTTGAAGTGGTGTATAGGAGGTATAGAGAACTGCGTTTTTGTGCTTTGCTTTGCTGGGTTGTGTTATGTCCCCCACCCCTTTTTGTAGTGCAAACTCTCTGTGTGATTTCTATTTCGCTTTGTGTTGATGTTTTGTATGTCTTGCAGGTAGTGAAGGTTGCATTGTTTGTAGTGGATTCTGACTTTCTAAGTGTGAGATGATGATGGAAGGGCGGCGGCATTCAGTTGATATTCCAATTTCTAAAACTCTTGTGGCATTGAGGAGAGTCAGGTCATTGAGGGATCCTTCAACTAATTCTATGAGCAAACTCTCTTCTTTGGTTGATAATGTGCACTGGGAAAACGGTTCTGCTAATGAGATTTCCCTGCGGTTTTCTGATGCTGCACGGCCACGTGATTCTGATGACAATGCTGCTCTCAGATCAAGAATTTTAGGTTTCAAGGGACAATGGGAGCAGAATGATGCTGATTTTGTATTCAACTCAAGGTTGAAGCCTAGTGGGATTTCTTGTCAGGGTGTCCAACAAGATGGTGAACTAGTTTACTCTAAGCGTAAAAGTGAAAGCTGTGGTAGCAACCATGGGGATAAAGAATTGGACTTGGCTCGTATTGTGCTTCCAAGTAACAATGATTTCAAGGATGGGGATTCGTGTTATATAGCAACTGCTAGATCATCTCAATTAGGGAGATTAGATTGCTCTAAGTCAGCAAAAAAGTCTCTGCGCAAGAATCAAGTAAAACCATCAGAGTTAGTAGGCAGTACTGATGATGGCAATGTTAGTCCATACCCTTCTGGTTATGATGCTTTCTCACCCTATAGTGGTTCAGTAGGTATAAATCAAGATATGGATGGTTTAGATAATAATGATAACGGGTGTGGAATAAGCTGCTGTTGGTCAAGATCACCAAGATTTAGAGAATCAAATATATATGGTGAGATAGAAGACCGTCCTTTGATATCTCAGCGAGTTGATGAGTCAGATCTTCATGCACACAGAAGCATGAGACACAATGGTGGTGGGATTAGTCTGAATTTGGAAACTCCTAGGAGTTTGTCCATGAAATTTAGGCCTAAATCATTTAGTGATTTGGTGGGACAAAATGTGGTAGTGAGGTCTTTGTTGGGGGCTATCTCCAGAGGAAGAATAACATCATTTTACCTCTTCTATGGTCCGCGTGGCACCGGCAAGACATCTGCATCTAGGATATTTGCTGCTGCACTGAATTGCCTTTCTTTTGAGGAGCAGAGGCCATGTGGCCTATGCAGAGAATGTATTATATTCTTTTCTGGAAGAAGTAAAGATGTTAAGGAAGTGGATTCTGTGAGAATCAATCGCACCGACCAGGTTAAATCCCTTGTTAAGAGTTCAAGCATCCCACCAGTCTCCTCACGTTTCAAGGTTTTCATTGTTGATGAGTGCCAGCTATTGAACGGGGAGACATGGGCAAGCATTTCAAATAGCCTAGAGAACCTTTCTCAACATGTTGTTTTTGTGATGATCACTCCTGATTTGGATAAGCTTCCTCGGACTGTGGTTTCCCGTGCCCAGAGGTATCATTTTCCAAAGGTTAAAGACGCTGACATTGTATGCAGATTACAAAATATTTGCGCCGAAGAAAGTCTTGATTTTGAACAGGAAGCTTTGGACTTTATTGCTGCAAAATCCTGTGGGTCTGTTAGGGATGCAGAAATGATGCTTGATCAGATGAGTTTGCTTGGTAAAAAGATCAATATCTCTTTAGCTTATGAACTTGTAAGTCTAGCACTTTTGTTCCATATATGTATTCCCTCCAACTAACTTCAATTTTTCCTTGGCATTCTTACTTACCCATTTGTTGTTCGGCAGACAGGGATCGTTTCTGATGATGAATTACTTGATTTGCTGGATCTAGCTTTTTCATCCGACACTTCAAATACAGTCATTAGAGCTCGGGAGCTGATGAGATCAAGGATAGATCCTTTGCAACTTGTATCACAACTAGCAAATCTCATCATGGACATACTTGCAGGGAAATGCGAAAATAGTGGCTCAGAAGTCAGAAGTAGATTTTACAGGAAATATACCTGTAAGTGGTGTTTCTGAAGCATAATTTATTTTATATTCTATTTAGCTTTAAGCAAAAATGCATTTGGTGTTTCAACATTTTTGCACTTAATGTTTGTCTCTATGGTAAAATTCTATTCTGCTCATATCTTAGTTCTGTTATCTGACTGATTGTTTTCTCTATTATAGCGGAAGCTGATCTGCAGAAACTAAACAATGCTTTGAAAATACTTTCTGAAACTGAGAAGCAGTTGAGAATTTCGAAGAATCAAACAACATGGTTCACCGTAGCTCTCCTACAGTTAAGCTCTGTAGATTATCAATCTGTGGATGCAAATGACACCAAATTTAGTCTTAGAGGTGCATGCAATGGAGGCGAGCTTAACCTTTTTCCTTGGCTTGTTACATTATTTTCAATTCCTTTTCTCCTTGGTGTGTTGGATATAAATACTAACAGCCTCATTACACTATCCTCACAGGTCAAAACTTGGAGTATTTTGCAACAGGCCTGTGTGCTAACAAGTCATACAGATTAGAAGTGCCGGAGGATCACAAAGGAACATTGGATTCCATTTGGTATAAAGCCACTCAGATGTGTCATTCTAGTCAGCTCAAAACTTTTCTCAGGAAGAAGGGGAAGTTGTCGTCACTTCATGTTGATCGCAGTACAGCTTGTAATTTCCTTTCTCTTTTTCTAGTGTTGCTATTCATTTACCATTCAGTTAAAAATTTATCGCATCATAGTAGACCTGCTTTCTGCTGTTATGTTTGGGGGTTTTGTCACACTTCTTCTTTGAGAAATTTGCTTCTTTATTGTATAAAGAGAAAGGCCACCAACACGCCCTTTTAGAACACCCCTTTAAATAAACTCATGTTGGTTGGAATTTATTAGAAATGACAGTTGTGTGGGTCTCACTTTTATTTTATGAACTTCCCTCTTGATTTTGTACTTTCCCTGTAAATTTTAACCATTTGGAGGGAGTGTGTTTTTTACTAGATTTTAAATAGTGTACTTTTAAATATATTCTATGATTTAGCAAGTATGTGCCATCAAATTCAGCTTCTTTTCCATAATCTTGGTCAGATTTATATTTTTGAAGTTGAATATACTGCACTCCTTTTAGTTCTCCTCCCTAATGTACTGAGTGATGAATTTAATAATACACTAATTTGCAGGTCTTGCTATAGCCGAGTTGGAGTTCCACCATAGCCACCATGTATCCAAGGCCGAGAAGTCATGGAAAATGATTGCAAGCTCCTTGCAATTCATATTGGGTTGCAATGTGGAGTTGAGGATCACTTATACACCTTGTGCTTCAGATTCTAAGTATTCCAAATTGAAGAGATCAACTTTCAGTATCTTCACTTGTTCCCGCAGAAATCGGCAACAGAAGTCAGCATCATCTAATGAACAAGGAAGTGAATCAGATTGTGCTGATTGCACCTCTGAAAATCCCATGATGAAGGACAAAACTTCTACCTCTGATTGTGGAATGGATGCTGTAACAGCTTTGAGGAGTTGTGAAGGGAACTTGCTGAGCTCAGGAGAAAGATTTTTGAATAGATCATTTCAAGAGAGTATGAGAACATCATGTGCTGAAGTGGATTCTTCCAAGGAAAAGGGATGCAACGGTGCTCATCTAGATCCATCAATCCTCGATTCAGATAATGAACACTTTAACTGTTTTCCTAAAACCCTTTGGCTTCAAAAGAAGTTCCGTTCTCCATATTCCTCCAAGTTTACTTTTCAAGGCATTCAACAACAGGAAGATTTTGTTTTATCTGTCCCGAAGTGTACATGTTCTGGGACATATACATATGCTAATGAACCCTGCATTTTTTCCGGTACTTGTAAGAATTGCACCAAAGCCTCTTAGAAGAAGTAAGTTGACTTGTTATGTGTTTACATTGTTATAATTGTTGAGACTGCATTACAGTGATAAAGTAGCATAGTTGGATAGAATGAAAAGAAATTAACATTCTTGTGCTTTGATTCAGAAATTCCAAATGGTGTTCTCCATGAAATAAGTACCATGAACTTGTGGACGGAAAAGACTTAATTGTGATGTATAGACATCTATCGTGCATGGGGAGGAACTGTTGTTTCATTAAGGTGGTTTCTGACACCCTTATATGGGAAACAAAAATTGTTTTGCTGCCAGATGATATTTCTGTTGGAACATTTAATAAAATTGTCACTTTTTTTTATAAAAGGATGACACGCAAATTTGGTGTAGTATCCATAATGGATAATGTTAAACTGGTAGATTCAACTATTTTAATTTTGTAGGATTCGATTTATTTTTGTCACCCTTAATTATCACATATCATATTCATGTCAATTTCAACAATTTAGAGCTATTATTCAATCTTATATTTTAAAAAATTACCATGATATATTAATAATAATTAACACTCAATATAGCATATATTGTACATACTTGCAGTATTTATTTTAAATCTACTCGAGATTTCTTCGAGAACCATATTAAGTTTTGATAATAATTATGCTGATTTGATGGATGACTCACTATATTCTTTACATAAATTTGATATTTTTTTTATGATCTGATGTCAAATTTATTTATAATAAACTTTATAATACCAACTTCGACCTATGTTTATATGCAATCCTTTATTTAGGAACTTTCGAAAAGAACATGACATTTTTACAACTCCCTTCCCAAATTATGATGCGTGTCATACTGAGTGTCAAACTTCATGTAAGATTTTTCATGTTGGTGTTTGACAATAATTATATGCTTTTTTTTCTTTTTGAAATGTTGCAATCTGTTTTGGGAATTCTTGAAAGGAATAAAAAATGTATTCTCACAATTGGTAGAGCGTTCTTTATGTATACCAAATCAAAGAATAAAAGTCACCTTTGAACTCCACAACTTCATCATCAGACAGCAATTACCAAAGAAGTTGTATGGCATTAAAATAATTTTGCTAGAATTATGTTTTGTTAAAAGAAGTTGTCCGGCCAATTTTGATTATTAATGAAGTCATTTATTCTGAAAATGAATTATAAATAATTAATAAATTGAATCATTTTAGAGGTAGTTCAGCTTTTATACAAAACATAAAAATAAAACATACCTCTACTAGCAACCCATCCAAAGCCTATGTTTGGATTCGGGGTGGCACTGTAGCCGCAGACGGATGTTGGGTGTCACCCCCGTTTGTATCTGTTGAAGGGTGAGGGTGAGGAGAAAGTTGGCCAAAATGAGGGTCCTTTGAGAAGTGCAGAGAAAGGAGAGTGTGAGTGAGTGAAAGTCAGGTACAATGAGTGCAAAGTCATTTGTACCCTCAATATTGTGTGAATTTTGAAAGTATATGGAATGAATGTGAGCAACTGAAAATTCGTAACATAATCGATTATGGAGGCTATACAAAAGTGAACATAATCGATTATGTATGACCATAATCGATTATGTTGATTTTTTAACTGCATAAATAACCGATTATGTACCATAAAACTTTGGATAATCGATTATGTGTTGTTTTTAACGAAAGTGATAATCGATTCTGTGCCATTAAATTATATATTTTTTTATTTATAATTAAAACTTTAATTTTTTTTAATTAAATATAATGTGAATCAATTTGCTTTAATTAAAATCCATTTTAAATCTAGAACAAATTAATATAATTATTGTTTTTTATTGATTAATAGTTTTTTTTTTCATATTAGTCATAAAACATTGAATTTTCTGTGTTTAGAATATTCCTTTGTTTTTTAGATTCTTTTGTTTACAAAAGTATTTTTTAAAATTTATTTTTTTATTTAAAAAGATTTTGTTTTTATTTGAAATTAGTATTTTTACAGTAGGAAAATATAAAATAAAAAAATTTGAAATTAGTATTTTAACATTACCTTTATTGGAGCATTACTTTATTTATATATATATATATATGTAATTTAAAGAATCATAAATAATATTAAAATTATCTAAATACATTAATTTAACTAACAAAACTAAATAAATTAATAAATTGAAAAATAATATAATTATATTTACATTTTATATTTTATTTATTTATTTGAATTTTACATTATTTTATTCTTTTATTTATAATTGAAAATTTAAATTATTTTTATTGAATAAAATGTGCACAAAAATAATTATAATTTTTTTCTTTTTTTATACACAATGATAAATTTGTAATCTTATCATTTACACTATTAAAAATAATTCAAAATATTCTTACAATCATCACATCACTCACATATTTCAATAAACTTTCCTCACACATCCACTCTAACATACCCCAATCCAAACACTCTCAACTTTCTTCACACTTCCACTCCCCCACACCCTCTAATTCAAACAAAGCCAAGAGAGGAAGAAAAGTCACCACCTAATACAAGAGACCAAAGAACTAGATCAATTTACCATAACTTAAACCAACAGGTTCAACACTCTAAACAAACAAAAACAAAAAGTCGTGTATGGGAATGACGACTTCAATTATATTATAATTGTACTAAAGTCGAGTTCAGTGTGCACGTTTTACTTATTTTTAAAAAAAAATTGTTTGTTTTTTAAATGAAATAATTAATTAAATTATAAAATTTTGAAAAAAAAAATGGTTACGAAATTTGAATAAATTTAGTGGTTTTTTGAATTGAAAATTTAATTAAAAAATGTGTTAAAATCTTAAACTCCACACTATAAAAGATAAACCCTAACCAAAATCGTCACAAGTAAATCCTAAATAAAAACTCTAAACTCAAAGGTAAAAACACAAAATCGTAAAATTATTTAATAATAAATTTAGTTTTTAGAGAGATTATTTAATAATAAAATTATATTTTATTAGGTAATAGTAAATAAAACAACATGGAACTATGACATGAAGGAAAACGAACGAATATGACAAGTTAATTAGAACAATTGTTTTAACCCAAAAAAGAACAAACAATATTGTTAGGTTTACATTAGGTTTATGGTTTAAGTATTTTCAGTTTTAGGATTTATATTTATTGTTTATAATTTTTATTGTAAGGTTGTTCTTAGGGGTTATGATTTAAGTTTAGGATTTTGAGGTTAGGGGTTATGATTTAAGTTTAGGATTTTGAGGTTAGGATTTAGGTGTGACATTTTCGTTTTTAAGTTAGGATTGATGTATGATATACAATTTTAAAACCATTTTTTAATTAAATTTCAATTAATGTTCAAATTTTTTAAATTAATTTTTTTTATAATTTTTATTAAGAATTTTACAATTTAATTAATTGTTTCATTAAAAAAAACACAAACAACAAAAGAATCGGATAAAAAAAACTCAACAAAGTTGAAGTTGTGCTTGTTAAGTACGAGTTCAGTGTAATTGTAATACAACTGAGGTCATCACCCATGCACGACTTCAATATTATTACAATTACATTGTGTTAAGCATGCACAACTCTAGACTTGCTATTTTAGCATTAGTAATTTTTAATGTGGATGACTTTATTGTCTAATCAAAATAGTGTAGGGTGAAAAACTTCTTTGAAACATAAGTCAAAGTTATTTTCATGCAACACGATTTCTTTAGTTTTTTTTTCTAAGGATGATGAAGTCATGAACACGCTTTACCTATTAAATTTCTTTTGCTCATATTAGGAATTAAAAAACCGCACCATTTATAGAAAAAAATCCACAATAAATTAATAATCACTTGAAGAATAATTCCCATCTAAAAAAAATCATAATAAAAATAACACAACTCATAACGGATATAGTCCTCATTTCATTAATTAATATCACTATAGATACTAAAATCTCACACACAAAAAAATCACAACAAAAAACACAACTCATAACAAATATCATCCTCATTTTGGTAATGGATATCACTATAAAAACTAAAACCTCACAAATATAATATGATGTTATAAAACTTAAATATAAATTTTGTTTTATTTAATAAAAATATTTAATAATATCCATCATAATTAAATTTTCTACTTAAAATAATTAAATAATACTTACACTTTATTTCAAATCTAATATATATATATATATATATATATATATATATATAAACTATTAGTTTCATTTACCTAAATATTTATTAATTAAAAAAATAATATATAATAATCATATAAATTCAAATTCATACATTAAAGTATTAATTACACATTAATTTTATTTTTAATTTATATTAGAACCAATACAAAATAATATAAATCAATTTAAAGTAATATTTATTTATTTATTCAATATTTTTTATCATATGAAGTTATTTATATTGTTCTTTCTTCAATTAATTATTCTTTTTAATATATTAATTATTATATTAATATAGTATCTTCATTTTTTTAATTTCTTTACATTAACTTGTTTTATTTTGTGATTTAAATTATTTTTAATTTACTTCATCATTTAAAAAATAAATAAAAATCATAATAAAATATTTTTGTTATATATTTTTTATTTTTTATTAATTTTTTCTGATATTTTTTAAGAAAATCTTGCCATAATTCAATTACCGACCGAGGAACGAAGTTTAGGTTGTTTGCATGCGATGGAGCAATACCATTAAAGGAATTAATTTGGGTAAATAAAGCGTGGGTGAATTTGTATGGAAAACTTTAAAAAAAAGTTATATTTGAGAAAAAAATTCTGTTAAAGAAAATATTATGAAATATTGACTAATAACATGAAAAATAATTATATTTTATTTTTTATGTATAAATTTTTATTTCAATTTTTATCCAATAAAATAAAGAAAATAAAATAAAAACTTTCGTTTATCATTAATAAACATTAGATAAACATGAAAGAGTTTGATAAAGTCATTACATTATAATCCTAAATGATGTTGTGCAATGGGAATTTAAAAAAATTACAAACATAATAATGTCAAATAACACATTAAATTTAATTGACAATCAAAATAAGTTCAACATAAAAAATAATAATATCACAATAAAAATACAATCAATATTCTTTATTGCTTTGAAGTTGGTGAAGTCTATCTTCAATTTGGCCCAAACATGTATTGATAGTGTTGATATCCAACCTCATGCTTGACACTTTTTTGTATATTTTGAATTCTCTCTTAAATTTGTGTTACGCATACAACACATTGTATCTAGTACAACATATTTGCTAAGGGTTACAATGCGGGTTGGCCTGTGTCGCGTCGGCATGTCCCACATTTAGCCCGTAAAATACAGGTCGGGTTAGCTCGCCCCTCGCAAGGAGTGTGAACTCATTTGACTGGTTCGTTCTGCATAAGAGGTAGCCTGCGGGCTTGCGGGCCAGTCCACGTAAAAAAAATATTTGTTTAAATTAAAATTTTATTAATTATAAAAAATAAATTTATGAAAAATTAAAATTTCATCAATTTTTCAATCCATTCAATTAAGATAAAAAAATATAAAGAAATTCAAGTATGAGGATTGTTAGAAGGTTTGATTAAAAATAATTAAAGTTTTGTTTTGTATATATTTTTCGTCTATATTTATGAAAATGTATCAAAATATCTTATTAAAGTTTTGCTACAAAATACTTTAATGAAATTTCTTCTTTATATTATTTTTTTATTAACAAATTTTAAATATAAGGTTTTACTTAAAACTAAATCCAATGTTACTTTTAAATTAACTTCTTTAGATGATTAAAATAAAACTTTTTTTTTGTATATTAAATTTATTTTTATAAAATAAAACAAAAGTCATACTGAATAATGTGTAAGTGAAGTATGATTTTTTAGGAAAAATAAAATAATTACTTTTTATTTATGCGGGCCAGCAAGCCAACCCGCTCCGTCCTGCTGTTAGCATGCGTGAGCTACAGGGTTATGCGGGACAGACCTAAGCAGGTCAGCGAGTTTGACTAGTGAGTTCGCCCCACACTTTTTAGTAGTGGGCTGCGAGCTAATCCGCATGACTCGTTCCGCATTGTCATCCCTAATATTTGTTGTATACGAGAAAAAATTTAAGTATATTTATGAAAAATTTAGAAGTTTGATACTAGTAAATTTGTGAAGAAAATTTTGAGTAAATCTTTTTATATAAATTTATGAAAAAAATTTCGATTAAAAGTATGTATTATATATAAAATGAAGAGAAAATAAGAGATTTATGAATGTTATATGTAAATGACTTTTTTTGTCAACATTATATGTAAATGACTAATTTGTTTCATTATTTTATTCTTTTAAATTAATTTTATCACTTATATGATTGGGTATATATATTATTGAAGTGGATTTGGAGCATGAGGAAGTTGTGTTAATGTTTATGCATGGAATATATGATTTTTGAGATTTGTATGGAAAGAAAGTAGAGGGAGAGAAGAAGCACTTCCTTAAAACTCTAAATATTATTATGGAAAGTTTGGGATGAATGATTCATTTATATTTGTGATCCTACGTGGTGGTGAATGGTAAATAGTGGAAAATGCATGGTGAAGGGTTGAATTTTGGTTCATAACCCATTAAAAGTTGCTTAATGGATTACAATATAATCAATCATGCTTTTAAAAATTAATAAAGATGAAAAAGTTTGACATGTTAATTGATTAAGATCTCATGTGTAATCGATTAGATATGTGTAATCAATTAAATCTGACTTGTTAATTGATTAAGTCGTGGGATTTACTCAATTATGTCTCATGCATAATTAATTATAGTCATTTTTTTATTAGATTTTGTTAATAATTTTTCACTATAATCTCTTATTTCATTTAAATTACTTTAATAATTTTTAATTTTGATCTTATATTTTTAATTAAAGATTAAAAAAGTTTAGGATTTAAAGTCAGTCTTTATCATTTCCTATGCTAATTTGATTTTGTGGTTTTAATATATTTTATCTCATTTCCTTTCCTTTCTACTCTCAAAACAAATCTTTAATAAATAATACTTTAATATTAATAGTTATTTTTAAAAAGTTTGTATTTTAAAATACATATACTAAGAGAATTTTACATTATAAGTCTATTAACTTTATTTAATTCAATCAAAGTAATTAAGATATATAAATAAAAATCCATTATTTTTTGTTAATTGAAGGTCCACTGTTGAACAAACAAAACATAACTGACCAAGAAGACTCACACTGGTTCGTACCGTTTCAAGTGAAAAGAGAAACGGTTTCCCCCGATTCCATTGTTTCGTTGAATTGAAATTGGAGGCAGAAAAGAAGGACAATTTCGATGGCTGATGATAATAACCGTCGCGTGAGACTGCTATGCCGCCCGAAGCAACTCAACACCAAAGGATCCGACCCGGAAATCCATTTCTGGCTCGTCGGATCGCCGTTCCTCCCGCCGCTCACCGTCGCTTCCTTTTTCCGATGTATCCACTCTCTCCCTTCCTCCTCCTCCCCCGATTTCCGCAAGGAATCGGAGGACCTGCGCACACTCCTCCCAAAAGGCTTCGAAATCATCGGAGCCGTAGCCTCCGGCGAGGAATCCAATGCTCGTGCGGCCGTGGACGTGGCCCGTTCATTGCGGAAACTGCTCTACGGGGAAGGAACGGATCGCCCGGTGATTGGAGCTGTTTGCGGTTCAGATTCCAGCGACCTGCGGTTTTTTGTGTCTGAGAGTGGGAATGTGACGAGCCTTGAGGCTGTTCCGTCGGTATTAGAGGAACAGGATTCGGAAAAGTGTTTGTGGGAGAATGGTTGCCTGCTTCACTGTGAGCTTCCGATTAAGTTGCCACTCTATTATGCTCTCAAAAATCCAACTGGTAGGTTTTCTTTATTCTCGCGCTCTCTCTCTCTGGTTCAGAAGTTGTGATATTTGCAGAAACATAATCTTTGCTGCAATTGAAAAATCTTTTTAGATTTAACTTTTGTTATTATTAATCAGAGTCACAATGTTGTACTTTGTAAGTTCCTCATTTCACTTTAGGTTTGCATTTGGGGTTAAGATGAACTTATAGGAGGATTAGATGCCACTTTTTCAAGTTTAAACTTTTAGAAGTTTAATATTTGAACGAGTTTCTCCATAAACACTGACAAAAAATAAAAATAGAAAAAAATATAAATTATTTTTTCATTAGCTAAACTTGGCTTCTCCATGTGCTAATTTGTTGATAGTTTCTCCAATTTTTTATTTTTTATTTATAACTAAGCTAATTTTAGCCCATGACAAAGTTCATTTTTCAGTTATTTTCTTATTTTTTTTCTTTTAGAAATGCTTATCCATCATGCATCTATCATCACTATCACTTTGTTCTAAATGCCATAAATTCTGGACAAATTTTGTTCTGCAGATGTTGAGAAGGCATATGTACAGGCTGCTGAAGCTGTTATTGCCAAGTTAAGAGACCCTCAGGCTGTGTACATGTTAGAAACGTCAAACAAAACCTCTCAGGATATACCTCCTCCTGTCATAATTAGAGGTGTACAATTAGACTTTTATGCAGACCTCTCCAAGATCAAGACTTTGGCTGAGGATGATGATGGCTCTGATGCAAGCTCACTATCATGTTCATACTTTTCAATTGGCTGTAAAGCAGGTTCACCAGTTTTTTCTGCAGAGGTAACAATTGTTACGATTTTCTTTTTAACTTCCATTTTCTTTTAAACTTTTTGGTTTTTTTCCTATATTTTCTGATAGTATTTGTGATTTTGTTTTTTATCCTGTCTTTGTTCTTTTCCTTTCTGTTATGTATTTCATGAATAGTCAAATGACTACCATTGCCCATTTTGTGAAATTTTCTTCTTCTTAGAATGCAGATACTATTCAAGTTAGTGTTCTCTTTAATAGCTTCGGGACATCATCAGCTTCTACTGTGCCTGTTGCAGAATACTTTCCAGGTCAAGATTTGTGGATTGTATTTGATGTCCAGTATCTGCTCATTGAAAAATGATTTACTTTTTGTTTTTAGCTTTTCTTATTTGAAGTTGAATTATTGCTTTCAGTCGAGGAAGAAGCTAGACTCCTTGTTGTGGATATTAAGCTAGATGTACTCTGCTATTCTTCCAGGGAGCTTCCACTAAAATATGCAGTTTCAAGTTTAATCATACCTGGCTTAGTTGACCAGTTAAATATAGTGCAGAAGTTGATGTTGCCCAACCTTTTGGAACAACATCCCCAGGTGAGGAAAATAAGCTTTCTATGGTTCTCCATTCCACGGTGATTCCAATTCACTAAAAGATCATCCTTCTATAGTTAATGCATGTACAAAGACTTATTCTCATTCCTCTATCCTCTCATTACAGTTTCAAATGGATTTTTTGCTTTTCCCTTGAAAATATAGTAATATACTCTCAAATATGTACATTATTTCTTTGTATACTACAACTCACCTGTGAAAGTGACAATTTCAATTCAATATGGGCTGTAACGCACCAGGATGACTACACATAATGATGTTCATCTGAACTTTCAGATATATGATGATCTGTTTTACAATTATGAAATATTTATAGTTTAAATGGTTAGAACTTAGAAGTACCAGACCTATATCACCTTTGATAGTTACTAAGGATTGATTGTTCAAATGAAAAAAATTAGAAATTAATATATATTAATGTGAGGTACTAATGGTATGAATTTGGACTCAACCTATCCGGCACATATTCTTTCATAATGAAAGTGTGGTATCGAAAAAACATTATTATTCTTTTGCAAATCACCCTAATGATTATTAGTGACCAACCAGGTCAAATTCACAAAAAAAATGATTTTATTTCTGTGAATTTTTATTATTTAATTTAGTTATTGTTGTTTCACAGTAAAGATATATTTTCACTGTGTGTAATACTTATGTTCTTTTGATTGACTAGCAATTTATTTATTTGTCAGCTAAAATCTTATCACTTTAGTCCTCCTGGTATTCTGCATCCAATAACTGTTTTCTACGAACTAAGTTTTGGGGAGACAGAAATGAAGCAAGGTATGCTGTTGAACTCTAACATCGATAGGATAATACTTTTACAATGTTTTTGTCATTAGAAAATATAGAAAAAAACCATACTATAACATTTGGGTTTTTCCAATTTTCTTTATCATTTATGATTTCAGCATGTTAGTACTAATGATTAATGAGTTGTTCATGCTTTCTGCAGTTGAAGTTAGGAGATCCCTGCACTCAAGGTTGGGATTACCCTATGATCGTCCCCTTCTAAGAATTTCTAACGCCTTGGATTTTGCAAAATTGAAGAACAATGACATGGTCTCTCTACAGAAAGGTACTTGAATGGGTTGTTCTTTATGTTCTATTGGTGCTCAGGATTAAGATTGCACGTGCCTCTTTTCAGGTTCTATTTTCCGATACTAACTCCTTAACAGATGTCATATGCTCTAAGTTTCTTATATTTATTGGTAATACTAGGTTCAACTTTGCTCAGAGATGTCCACATTGGGATTCCAAGTAGTGGGGGTAAGTTGCTTTTCTGGTCTGTTTCTCATTCTAAATTTAATTCTTCTTTTTTTCATTTGAAATGGTTGTGGTTTATGCAGTTACTGGGGGAACTGTTTCCCTTGTTCAAGGTTCCTATGAGTACTTCCATTACCTTCACGAAGGTTATAATGATTCGGTAATTGCAATTCTTCTGCTTAGTAATGATTGTTCATTAAATACATGTCATCTTTGTTTCATGCTCAATTGAAATTACACATCTAGGTGGTTTGCTGACTGGTTTGATATTATCTGATTAACCTAATCTTGTTTAGGCAGTTGCAAATTATGGTCTGGGTTGCGATAAGGGAAAAATCATTTGAAATTTAAATGAATAAAAATAGAATATTGAAAATTGTTCTTTGTTAAGTAATCTTTTAAACATATTCCAAATTATTTGTCTGTAAAAATGATAATAAAAAATAGAATTGAATTAGTCTATTAATAGTTTGGTTTTTCTTTATAATTCTGTATGAAACTATGGGTTACAGAATTATTAGTTTGGAATGTTGGACTCTTGGCATTTCCTTGCTAGTTTCCTTTCAGGCTCTTTGGGGTAATGTAATGTATTTAGTGAGGCAGGGTATGTAATTGTGATTGGTTGGGATAGGGTATTATGGGTGCTTGGATTTTGTAAACAGGGACACAAAGCTGCTTTCACTGCATTAATGTGCAATAGGCAATTAAATGGCATGTAACCAACTGGTTATGCATAAAAGAAAAATGTATTTGTAAATAATTTTTGTTATAATTATAGAAATAAGACTCAGATTCTTAATAATTAGGAATATCTAGATTATATATGTATTTCCTACGTTGTTTTGTCAATATAAATCAAACACTTGTCCTGTCTTGGAAACACATGTTTTCTTCTCAATGTCTCTCTTTCGATATTATTGGCATCCACTTATATTAATATACCATTATATTTGCTTATAAAACATGAAAAGAGACAGGAATAAAGGAAAACTAAGGTCATCTGATGTGTAGCATCTGATGTGTAGCTGCACAAGGAATGCAACTTGTGGAAACATGGAATTGACATTTTTTGTCTTTCCTTGTGTTGCCCATCCTTCCCTCTATTCCAAAATAAATAAATAAAAAGTTATAGGGTATAGGGAAGCTCTAACAAATTTTGTTGAGCTGTCAATAGTTAACAGCTTAACTAACCGAGAACTAACTTTGCTGAGCTGGCGACAAATAACAACAGCTTAACTATCTTAGAAACTACAATGCTGATCTCGCAGAGAGCCAGTCATCTTACATCATACGAAAGAAGAGCTTTGTTATTTAGTTCAATAGAAGACTAATCATACCAAGTCTGGTTTTATTTGGCATAAAACTAATGAAGCTATGAGCGTTTATGGACCAGTTACTGTGATGACTTCTTGTCTAATCAAGGAACAACTAAACAAAACATCATTATATTTACATACCTGCAGATTGCAGATATTATTAGAACAAAATATCTCAATTTTCTTGTAGTATTATAAACTAAATCCCTAAATTGATTTTCCTAGGGATGGGGTTGTGCATACCGCTCTCTGCAGACTATTATTTCATGGTTCAGACTTCAAAACTACACGTCCATAGAAGTTCCTTCTCATAGGTAATTACGTTTTACTCTCGTCTGATTGTGAATTTTATTTCAAGGGAAGATATCATTTCTTTCATTATTTTTTATTGTCTCTTCAGGTTCAAAATTGTGTGACGTTTTTATTTTTGTTGTGCAATTGACTAAAAAATTGGTCTTTTAAAAGAGTCATTTGTTTTTCACTTAAATGGGAAATTTTCTGAATCAGTAAGTCTTGCTGAAGTTCACTTGTGGCAAGCAAGATCTTGTTTTGTCATATTCATGTGTATGATCATGATTTGGCTGGTAAAAAACCAACAACTTTCTCAGGGAAATACAGCAGACACTTGTTGAGATTGGTGATAAAGACCCTTCTTTTATTGGATCAAGAGAATGGATCGGTGCTATTGAATTGAGCTTTGTTTTGGACAAACTTTTGGGTGTAAGTATTGCTCATCTTAGCATTTCTTAATGTTCAAGTTTATATTTATTATTTAACTGTCTATAGATGCAGCTGGCCTTTTGGGCCCAAAACCTAACTGGGCATTGTGCTTATGGTTCTTTGACTAGAATCAGAACAATATATGTTGAGCCCTCTCACCCCAAAGAAGACTCGAGTCTAAATTCTTGATCCATTACTGAACAAAGTGCCTGAAATATGTATTTCTTGTGAGCCTAATTGAGTTCTTATTATTTTGTTTGGGAGATTTAACAGGTTACATGCAAAGTCATCAATGTTAGATCTGGATCTGAGCTGCCGGAGAAATGTCGAGAGCTAGCATTGCACTTTGAGAACCAAAGTACACCTGTTATGATTGGTTAGTAAATTATGTAATTTTTTGCTTTTATCTGCCATTTATATATGGCATCTCCGTGTATAATATAGGCTTGTTCAAAAGAACCAACCAGACTGTGAACTAAACTGAACCTAACCTTTTAAAACAGTTCAAGAACCTGGATTAGTTTTTTAAAACAGTTTTTCAGTAATACAATTTGGCTGACATTATAAACAAAATGACTGAAAGTACTCTCTCTTAAAACTGGTAAGAACAGAACCCTAACTTTGTTCTGACACTTCTTGGATTGAGAAGCTGCTGTGTTCTGCAAAATAATAGCTCAGCAAGGTGGAACCCTACTCTTATACTTTCCCCTTTCCTTGTTCCTCAAGTTAGAATCTTCCTTACAGGCACAAAAGCAGTAGTTGTAGTATAGTGCATGAGAGCAGTTGACTTTGACTACTGCTTAGTACTCATTGAATCGTGCCAGTGAATAGGCATGTAAACATGACAATGTTTTGGCCCTGCCAAAGACAAATGAAAAACGGGTGCTACATGCTGGCTCATCCCTGTATCTGATGATGTGGTGAATGATGTTGATATAGTATGTATCAGAGGTACATGCAATAGCAGATTTTAAAGGGCAGGAAGTTTCCTAAGAGAAGAGCTCTTCCAAGCAAGAGAGAATTCTCTCTGCCCAAATATCTATTCCAAGGATTCACCTGATAATCCTCCAATATTCTTAAAGAGGGAAATATATATAATCATCCCTACTCCCTTCTAACAGAATCAGTTACAAAGGGAAGCATAATCAACTATTCCCCAAATACCTCTCCTATACTATCCCAACTCTAAAAGAAAACCATTAACAATCAATCCTGCTTCTTATTCTTGGGCCTACGATTACAAACCTAAATGGGCTTATTCCACCTGGAGGAATGGTTTCTATCAATACCCTGTTCAACCGAATTAGCCTTGTCGTCAAGGCTGAAATCCAGAAACTTGGCACAAATGGTTGTTGTAGACTCCCATGTGGCTTCCTTGATATGTAACTTCTAAAGGACAAGCCATTCTGCTAAATGGGTCGAGTCTTTACCATCTTGCACAACCAACACTGCCTCTGGTATTGGAAGCTAAGGCTCAACAAATATAAAACTGGGGGGAATGGCATATAAAGGAGATCCCTTGGTGACGGATCGCTTCATCTGAGACACGTGAAAAATTGAATGAATCTGAGTCTGGTTGGGTAACTAGTGTATGCAACAACTCCAACCTCAAACAGGATTTGAAATGGTCCATAGTAGCGGGGAGAGGGCTTGGAATTGGTGAGTCATTGAATTTTGGCAATGGGGTTGGAGCTTGACATACACCTAGTCACTGAAGCTGAACTCAAGTTGTCGATGATTTTTGTTAGCGTTCTTCTTCATGGTCGGTTGAGCTTGGTGGAAATGGTGCTTTGGTTGCCGGAGTGCCTCATCATAATCGATCAAGACAACAACAACAACCAAGTCCACCAAAGTTTCAACCAAAAGGTATTGGGTCAGAGAGGGAGGAGAACAACCATGGACAATTTCAAAGGGAGTTCAACCTATTGCTGTATGGGAGGTGTTATACCAGAATTTGGCCCAAGAGAGCCACGTGTACTATTTGGTTGGTTGCTTAAAGGAAAAGCATAGAAAAAAAGTTTTCAACCCCATCTGTTTGTGGATGATAGGATGTGCTCATGCGTAGCACAATTCCTTGGAGGTAAAATAATTTGTTCCAAAAATGACTCAAGAAAAGGGGGTCCCTATGATGTAATTTAGCTACTTCATGGACAAACACTTGATGTGAAAGGATGCTTTAGGGGGAAGAAAATGCATGTATTTAGACAATCTATCTATGAATACTAGCATATCACCTTAAATCTATGCGAGCATGACAAACTTGCGATGAAACGAAGGGAAATATCTTCCTAAACAACAACATTGGGAATGGGGATACATTGGATTAACCTAGCTGGAAACAACGCTTGATATTTGTTATGCTAACATGTCACACTCACGAATGTATGTGATGATAGCTTGTTTCATTCCTTTCCAAAAGAAGTTGGCGGCAAGTCACTTGTACATCTTATTAAAACCTGAATGTCCTACCAACACACGTGATACTCTTTGAATGGTGCGGGAGTGAAGGTGGAACTAGCAGGCAGGCAACACCAATTTGGCTTTGAAGAACAAGTACCCATTCTGCCAAAAATAGTTGGGAATTGTAGCATTACCAGTTTGGACCTGGTCCATTAACATAACCAGCTCAAGGTCTTGCTGAATTTCATTGGAGACCTTGGGAAAATCCGCCCAAAAAGGCTCATCATGGCAATTGTATTTAATTAAACAACCTCCATTTTGTCAAGATAAGGCATTAGGACTTAAATTTTTGGAGTAGGCTAATATATTACTTCAAATTGAAACCCTATGAGCTTCAAGAGTCAACATTGTTGATCTTTGGTTGTCAAACATTGTTGAAGAAGATGGTGAAGACTGGAATGGTCAGTAAATACCTCAACTTTTTCCCAATAAATAATGATGTTAATGTTGTACCGCCATTATCTCCTTCTCGTTAACAGACTTAGCTTGGTTAGGTGGACCAAGTGCTTTATTAAAACAAGCAATTGGTTCTGCTGCATCATACCACCCCAATACCCCTTCCTGATGCATCACATCAATGATGAACTCGTGATGAAAATCTGGTATCCAAAACAGGAAAGGATGCAAGGCATTGTTTCAATCAAAAGAATGCCTCATCTTGTTTGGTTCTCCATTCAAACCCATCCTTAGGCAATTTTTCCATAGACCTAGATCTACCTACAATAATAACCAACAAGGCCTAAGAATGCTTGTACCTCCTTAGTAGTAGTGGGGAATGGCCACTCTCCAACAAATTTGACCTTGTGGGGATCCATTTGAACTCCATGAGCAGTGATCACATGTGCAAGATAGTTTATAGAGGACAAACCAAATGAGTATATCTTCCCATTTGCTACGAAGGAATCTGTTTCCGTTAAAGCAAGACTTCATGCAAATGGGACAAATGTATGCTCCAATCTGGATTGTACATAAGGATATTATAAAAAAGGACGAGAACAAAACAATGTAAAATGAAATACCATGTTCATATTGATTGGAATGTGGTCGGAGCATTAACTAATCCAAAGGGCATAATGAGGTGTTCGTAGTACCTTCGAGGGTTTGAAAAGCACTCTTGGGAACATTCACATCATGCATTCAAATTTGGTGGAAGCCCGACTTAAGATCTATTTAGAGAAGACATGGGGTCCAAGAAGCTCATAAATCAATTCATAATTGGAATATGATATTAACATAGTCACCTTGTTTAGGGCACGAAAATCAACACTATCCTCCTAAAGTCCTCATTCTTCTTAACCAAGATTACTAGCTAGAAAACAAAGGAGCTCGCACACTTGATTCTCTATCTTGTCCTTATGATGATATGCATAATGATAAGGTCTGGCACTAGCTGGCTTGGTCCCTAGAAACAAGGTGATAGCATGATCTTGAGCTGGCTTGGGTGGAAGCCCTTAGCGCGATGGGAATACAACCTCATACGTTGTCAAGACTTCACGTAAATTTGGCCAAACATTTCTCGCACTTGAGATAATATGATCTTCATTAATGACCATTTTCTTAAGCACTCCTTTTAGAGTTGTTGATTGATAAGCCATGAAGGTGCCACCCTTGCAGAGTGATAACCTCGCCCTTATCTTCAAAACACACTGTTCGACGCCAATCTATGGTGGTGCGTCCAACGGTCTTCAACCACAACATTCCCAAGATGATGCCAAAACCCCTACGCGAGCTTCTACATAGAGGAAGTATTGGCCAACCTTGACTCTAATGACTTTGCATAGGCCTTGTGAAAAGCACTTCAATCCATTGCCAAGTCCTACATGAGACAAAGTGAGTTGGTGGGAGTTGTGGGTAGTGCCACTATCTATAAAAAGAAGAATTGTATATCCCTTCAATTCTCCATTAAACTTGATAGTTTTTGCTTGAACTAAATCCCTTGGTTCCAACTTGATAATCCTGTGTCTGACACTTCATCTCTTAACTGTCAGGTGAGAGCGAATCACCACTAGTACAACATAATTCTCATTATTTTGTGGGAGATTTGTCTCCTTCCAAGATTAGAAGATGCATATTTCAATCTTGGCACACGTGGGCCAGGCCCCAATTGCATCCACATTTGAAGCATAAATGCATAAATCTATGCTTCTTCTCTCAAAAAGCTCCGACGATGATAAGTTTTGAGTTCCTGGACAAGAATTTAACCCCCCACATTTAAATAATAAGTAAATCTCAAACAGATTGCCCAATTAGTGGTCACCATATCAGTTCGAGAGAGCTCATTTGAATGTACCTACCCCACTGCAAATTGGGTCCCATATTGGAAAGGACCTTGAACCAGTGGTAGGTCACGTCCTCCATGTAGATTTGGACGAGGGACGTACGTGCTTTTGGAGGCGTATTTTGGATGGAGAATTATAGCTTTGCTTTACCTTCCCAAGCCATTCCACAGGATCCTCTTCGGAGAAAGAGGTAAGGTCCACACATTTGGCCATCATAGTTTCGTTGGAGGAAGGGTGATTTTGCGTTTGGAGCTCAAAGAGGAAGTGAGAGCTGAGAGTCGTGCTTCACGCTTCTCATCAAGAATGGTCTGAAGAGAGAGAGAGGTCAGCTACAATGGAAGAATTCTAGCTTCGATGAGTGTGACTCCATCACTGTGGATTGGGTTGTAATGGAGGCTCCATGAGACTAGAGTGCGAGGTTAGTTTCAACAAGTCATTCTTGTACTCTTGTTGAAGGACATGCTTCTCTCAATGAAAACACTAATGATCAGTCTGTATTAGAGTTGCATGCAGTTAGAGAATTATGGTAATAGATTTTAAAGGCAAGAGAAGTTTCAAGAGAGCGTAGCTCTCACAAGCAAGAGAGGTATCTCTCTACCCAAATATCTATTCCAAGGATTCATCCGAAAATCCTCATATTCTTACAAAGGAAAAATATATAACCAACCCCACTCCCTTCTAACAAAATCAATTACGAAGGGAAATATATCAGAATCAACCATTCCCCAAATATCCTGTACTATCCCTACTCTAACAGGATACCATTAACAATCAATTCTGCTTCTTATTCTTAGGCCTATGAGTATAGACCTGAATGGGCTTATTCAACCTAGAGGAATGGTTTCTATCAGGTGTTGTGCCAGGGAACTTGATGAGGACTTCTTCAGTGATGGCCGAGGGATTGATGCTGTTGGTGAAGTGGTCTTTGACTAGCTCAGTAGGTCAATAATATCGATTGAAGGGAAGAGATGGGAGGGAGTCAGAGTGGATTAAGCAGAGTGGTGAGAATGTGTCTAGGTTTGAATCAATTGCCTTAGTTCAGGGAGACTGTATTTTCTACACTAGTTCACTGAACCAAAATCTATTTCACTTCAGTTATTACAAAAAAAATGTTAGTTTGATTTGACTCAAGGTTTGGTTTTCTATGCTTAACCTAGTCTGACCAGGCCTTCTGTGTATGGTGGATTGAAATTCTAAACTCTGCTGTATATTTTCATTTACATATTGAACTCAATGAGTTGTTATTTTATATGCATTGCTTTTAGAAATTTTTGGCAGGGAGGCTAAGAGTGATGATATTTGTCATAATGCTTTGGTTTCTAAATGCAGGTGGTGGTGTACTAGCATATACACTCTTGGGAGTGGATTATAATGAAGCAAGTGGAGACTGTGCATTTTTAATACTGGATCCCCACTATACAGGTTCGGATGATCTAAAGAAAATAGTCAATGGGGGATGGTGTGGGTGGAAAAAGGCTGTTGATAACAAGGGAAAGAATTTCTTCTTGCATGATAAGTTTTATAATCTACTATTGCCACAAAGACCCAACATGGTTTGAGGCCTTGTTTCTATTGCAGAGAGCTCCAAATGGATACCAATTTCTTGCAGTTAGAGTAATTTTTCACTAGTTACATGTAATTTAGGTAACGCGTTGCCTCACTTTTGGGTTATTAATGTTCTGTAACTGGGCTGGATCTTCCGTAGACTCACTTGGGCTAATTCTTGGGCAAAAAGTGTTCTTCTTGGGGAAGGTAGGAATGTGGGATTAACTCATTTTTGTGAAATACATATTCAAGCCATTCGATTCCCAGTGATCTGAAGCTGCTCATGTCTGGGATCCTCGTCCAAGCCAATCTTAGAAGCAAAATTATAAAGTTCAAACTTTTAGCAACGAGAAATCTGGGTTTATTGCTATAAATTTATCTTTTATAGTGTGTTTAGATTAGAAATTTTTGGAGCATGATTTATTTTAAGATGAAATGTTTTATGATAAAATATGTTGTTTGAATAAAAAAAAATATAAAATAAATTTATTTTTTAGAAATGTGTGGGAGTAAATAAAATTTCAAATTTACTTAAAAATTAAGAACTTGAAAAATTCCATACATTCATATTTTTCACATGTATGTTTGTTTTCTTTATACCCTTTCCTTCCGTCGGCCTTGGTTGGAATGTCATTGGCTTGATTGAGGTTAAGAAATCAATCAAGTTAGGTGAGATATTTCTAACATTATATATACACTATTTGTGATTGATTTTAGTTGAAATAGGTATTTTTTATTTCATATTAGTTAGGATCTTCTTGTTTAAACAATAGCTACATTTTCTTATTGATGTTAAACACAATTTTGTTTTCATTTGAGTTTATGTCAATTGAATTTGTTTCGCCATTGATGTTAATCACATTTTTTTTATTAATATAGATTGAGGATATTTTTCAACTAGTGTTAGTCATGATTGTTTTTAGTATAGATTTAATTAGTTTTTGGATTACGTTATACATTTCTTTTATCTATGTTAGTGAAATTGATTTTGTTTTATTTAAGTTATAGTTTTTCATTTATCACGAGTTATTTTTAATTGATATTATTCTAATTATTTTGTTCACTAATATAGGCTAGGGTTATTTTTTTTATTAATATCGCACGTACGCAATTCTCACATGTATCTAATCCTTCTAACTCCTTAACTTACTTCTGCTAGACTCTTTCCATCTGCAATATTTTTTTGTTCTCGTGAACATACATACATCACCGTTGATAAACATATACAAACAAGAAAATAAGATAAACTACGCTTTAAAAAACATTTATACAATAATGTTTAGTAAAATCTAATAAATGTATTTACAAAAATTCAATCTTATCCATTAAATTTTTTTACGTAATCAAGTATATTTCACAACATATTAAATCTACAAATTATTCTAGAATACTACTTACACGTCACAAAAATATATAATAAGTATGTAGATTTATTTTAATATTTTAATAGAAGAGCATATTTATATTTATAAAATCATATTAAACACTTCTCTTAAATGATGTATTCGTATCAGACACATACTTTACGACACGTATAAGTGTCAAATTCAAAAAATATAAATATTTGTTGGATTTTTAACAATTCTAACACGAGTATAACACAATTTTTTTAAAAAAAATATATTAATTTTTTAAAACTTAAATTTATTGTATAAATTTTTATTATGATTATAAAATAAGAATTTTGAACCAAATATAAAAAATATATTTTTATTAGAAAAAACTGAAACATAAATAAATTTTTATTATTAATTTATATGATTCATAATTATATAATATATATCTTCGTATGAGTGTTCCTTTGAGTTTGAGTTTTTGTGTTACATAGATCATTAATCAGTATGCTAATCATGAAGAATGTTTATTAATTTTTGAAATTATTTTAACCACTTTAACTAAATGATATTTACCGGCCCATGTCGTGCTCGAGGTCACGCGGCCACTTACGTAACAATCATTATTAAAACTAAAGTAAAATGTTTTAGACTATATTTTATAATAGTGAAACCAAATTTATAAAAAACGAAATGAATTAATCCCAGCGAGTGTACATATAAGAGGAAAACGCGGAATGCGAAACCTAACCAACACAAGAAATGGAGGAGAAGTTGGGAGTAGCAGAAGAGACCTCTAACTCCAGGGTTCTTCACCAGACGACCTCCAAGCTCGTCGTTTTGGCCGACCTCAACGTTGATCCTCCCGAAGCCGACGACGACGACTCTTCCCTCCTCCCTCCTCCATCGATTGTAACGTAAGACTTTCTTCCGCATTCTCCCATCTTTTGAATTTTCCCTTTTCATCTTTTCATTTTTATTTTTCTGTATTGGAGAACCAATTGAAATCTCCAACATAGAAACTTACCAAACACTAAGAGGTCTTAGCCAGAAGAACATTCATTTTTTAAACTGTGCGTAAATTTGAGAGAATTTCGGAAACATACAGTTTTCTTCTTTTTTTTTGCTGTATTACAATGGCCGTTTGTTTCGGGTGGGTTCTTTTGAATGTATGTAGAAAGTCTAGGAGGATGGATAAAAGGGTTTTAATTTTGTTGAGGGTAGTGACTTTCATAACAGACTGTGGTGAGGTACACGAGGTCTTGTAGGGGAAAATTATAAGGATGAATATAGTGATATTTTAGAATTTTGAAAGGACTAAAATGTGGTGACTTTTTAGCTCTTTGACTGATTAATTTTTAGTTTTTTATTAGGAAACTAACATAGTCACATGAGTAACATGGATAACCAACTTCAGGTTGAGGGTTTACTCAAAAAAATAAAGTGTAAAAGGAAAATACTACAGGTTATTCCTTGGAATGTATAAGCCTGCATTTTACTGTGATTTCCCATGTAATTTCAATTTTAGAACTTCCTACTTATTGATTCCTTAACTAATGTCCTAAAGGTATTAGTTAGTAGCGCCCAATATAAAAAATATAAGTACTTCTTTGTTCTGTGTTATAATATGATATATTGTTCATTATGACTTTTTTCTGCAGTTTTCCATTTTGCTATGTACAAGATCTGTTTTCTTGCTTATTACTCGTTTAATGGTCACCAATATTCCCTAAAAAGCTGTTTGATGGATGGTGGGACTTATTACTGGAAAAAGAATGTCTTAGGCTTTTAGTATCTGTTTGTTTCTTCTTGTCATTTATAATTTTTAATGAACATATAGTTTGGCAAATGATGAAAGCAGTCAAGATAAAAGTTTGTTGTCCAAAGAAACTGATAGCATCGAAGGTGAAAGCAAAAAGTTGAACAAACTGGGCAAATGTCGTTCCAGACTTAGCAAGACAGATTCTTCTCTTGATTGTGGAGCTGATGCAGATGGTGATCAACATGTTCAAGGACCTCCTTCATCTCGAGAGGAAAAAGTTAGCAGTGTGAAGACTGTAAGTTTACTCTAAAGTCGTTAGATATTGTCCTCATTTATTCAAAACACCCTACTTTTAACCACTAATAAGTTTGTGTGTCCTTGAGAATTATATACACACACACACACACAGAGGACATATGAAGGTGAGAACTGTTGGTTATTTTGAGAAATGAGAACTATAAATCGGGACTATACAATCATACATGAAAGGTCAAGATTGAAAGTTAGTTAGTCGTCATATGATTACTTAAAATATCATGTCTATTTTTTCTTTTAACCTAGATCGTTCTTATGTAATCTAATAGTTAGTCGATACATGGGCAATCAGATAAAATTTCAACTGTTATTTCCAGTAAAATATGACCAGAGATTAGTCATGCTGATCGAGATTTTCTTTAACTCATATTTTTCTTTATTAGATAAAATATTTGTAGCCATCCAATTTGAGATGTGGTATATATGGAAACCAGTTGAAGATGAAGACATTTTCTTGTTCCTATATTACCATTAAGAACAAAAACGTTTTCTCAAGTTTTGAACATGCTGTAGCTGTTATGAATTGTTACTGAGTTTAAAATGCTGTATTTCTTGGGAAAAGGTGACTTGGTGATGCACCAATATTCAAACATTATTTTTCTCTGTGCTTCCTTTCTATCTGTAGAATGGCAGCATGATTTCAATATCAACAAAATTGGTTATTTGTTGTTTTGCTTATATGTAACTTATTATAATGGGTTTTGTTTCATATGGATCTATGACCGTGAATCAAGTCCACTGCTTGCTGTTCACTCAACAGTTAACTTACCATGATTGATTTTAGTTTGTTTTCTTTCTTCTAAACTAATCACCTCCTTTCCATCACCGGTTGTCTATTTAGCAAAGTGGGACATTGTAAAGCCAAAACTGTAATTTTGAAACTAATAATTTATCGTTATGCCACGGCAATTTTTGGTGTTGTTACTATTATTGCTATTGCTGTTCTTTTGTTTTATTACCAACAAAATAAGTTTATGTTATAGGGCTTGGTTCATGTTGCAAAGAAGATGCCCAAAAATGCTCATGCTCATTTTATACTTGGCTTGATGTACCAAAGATTAAACCAGCCTCAAAAGGTACCAAGCAGTGCTTTCAATTTTACTTGTTATGATTGATACATATAGCTTACTAGTTGTTCATTAAAAAAATTTCAGGCTGTGTTGGCTTATGAGAAGGCAGAAGAGATCTTGCTCAGACCAGAGGCTGAGATTGATAGGCCAGAGTTGCTTTCGTTAGTTCAGATTCACCATGCACAGGTACAATGGTCTTAGTTTGATGGATTAATGATTCTAATATCTCTGTTCATTAACATATTTTACAATCCTTTTAGTGCCTGTTACTAGAAAGTTCATTGGAAAATAATTCTGATAAAGAACTTGAACCTCGTGAACTTGAAGAGATTCTTTCTAAGCTGAAAGAGTCAATGCAATCAGATGTTAGACAGACAGCTGTATGGAACACACTGGGTTTTATCCTTCTTAAAACTGGTCGCGTGCAGGTACAAATACGTTTGCTTTCCTTTGTACTTTAATGTTCTTAAGGCATATATGATGTTTCTGTGTCAATATTTGATGTGAATACATTTTCCCCTTTGCTTTAACCAATGTGGCTTCCAATGCTGGTGTAGAGTGCTATCTCAGTTTTGTCATCATTGTTGGCCATTGCACCAGAGAACTATGATTGCCTAGGAAATCTTGGGATAGCTTATCTTAAAACGTAAGTATGAATGGTAATTGTCTCTGTATAATTTGGGTATTATTTTTTTAATTTTTTAATAAAAATAGTGCCTTTTAACAAATTCTTGATCCATCCTTGAGCAATAATTTACGGTTTGGTTTATCTTTTTTGCTGTTTGATTAATATTTAGCACTGGGAAATGTGAATTAAGCAATTTTCTGAGGAAACAATGATAAGATCCTAAAAGAACATTGAGATTTATAAATAATACCGTTTTATGAAAACTTACAGAAATCTCAATTTTTATGGAAATATATTTTAAAAATTATAGATTAGGCCGCAGGAAATTCGTATCAAGATTTGCTGTTAGGATCCAATTGCAAAGGGTGGAACTTGAGTCCCACATATGGGATTGTATAGGCTAACTTTTGTGGTGTCATTGTGTAGTTCTCGAAGGCTTTATCAATTTGTAGAGTTTTCATTACCTGTAAAGGAGTGGTACTGCTGGTGATGTCAGCATTTTAGTGTTCATGTAGGACTAGTCAAAGAGCTACTGAGCAGTTAGCCTGTGTGGGATGTTGGAATCTAATTCTAGGTTATGAGATTTTATTCTCACATTGGAAGTATGAGATTGTACTGTGGTGTTTCTTTATAAGGCCTTGGGCTCCGACTACAACTGCTACCTTTTGTGCTTTAGGTTCTCATCACTTGCTAGGATGGACGGATACCATACGGGATGTGGATACATAAACACATGGACTCGGCAATATCATACGAGTCAATAGCGGTGTGGAGCAGCCACCCTCCAAAACCGTTAGTGGGATGATGGCTATATTTAGATCTATATTGTACTATATGTGTGTGTATATATATCTATATCTATATGTATATATGTAAATAGACACGGACATAGATATGCTTAAAAAATATAGGGAAAATGCCTAATATGAAAATCATATTCTGATTAAGTTTCATACCTAGTTCCAAAAGAAAGATGCAAAACAACATATCTACATGTCCAAAATAGGAAATCACAAGAGGTTGGCTGAACTGGTTGAGTGGCAGAGTTTGGTTGGCCAGATGAAGCCATTGCCGCTGAACAGAAAAGAAAGAAGAAAGAATGGTGCAGTTTTAGTTAGAAGTTGCGGGTTAGGTTGGTAGGGCCACTGGAAGTGTGATCGGAAACCTAATTGGAAATGCTTCTGGAAATAGAGGCAGAAATAGTGGGTTATAGGTTAAAATAGGAAGTTACCTTTTACCCTTAATGAAAAAAGCACACCTAAACGACTCCATTTTCCAGCCAGGAGTTTAGTCCTTTGGGTAAAACCTAAATCGCATCCATGGCCCTCCCAAAACTGAACAATCTGTTGCGCTTTGACTGCTCAACACTGCACAACAGCCTCAATCCTGAGGGGCGTTGCTAACTCGCTATTGACTATAATGGGGAATACAACAAATTTTAAAAATTATAGGAAATGATGTGTATATAATTAATATATTAATTAATTTAAAGTTACCCTCAAATAAAATTTTAAATTACCCTTCACAATAAAGAATTAATGATTTAAAAATTAACATCTACCATTATAAATTTAATTAATACAAAAAATTATATTCTTGTGGTATTCTAATCTCTATTGGAATACAAGATTTTTAAAACATATATAAAAGTGCAACTGAAAACATTTGAAGTGTCGATGCAGTGTCCAACCTGGATACATATTTGACATGGTTCCCCACAGCCACTATTTAGAGGTGTCTGTACTTAGCTTGCACATCTAACCAATTGTGGCTGTCACTTTTATGATATAACATTTAGGCTTCCTATTTTGGGTTAGTACTCTCCGGAATATTGCATTGAATTATTTGGGAAATACTAATCCTTTTGTGGCTTTAATTAGAATGGTTTTTATATGAATTTTTATTCAGTTTATACTTTTCCTCACTAGTCAATACTCTAACACCGTTTATCTTGCCTTGCAGTGGGAATTTGGAATTATCTGCAAAATGTTTCCAACAATTGATTTTAAAAGATCAAAATCATCCTGCAGCTTTGGTAAATTATGCTGCCCTTCTTTTGAGTAAATATGCTTCAGTTGTGGCAGGTACTTTTATTGCTCTGTGGCTCTAATCTCTCAATTTTTGTGGGATATTACCTTTCTTTCTCATTTATTCTTAAATAGATGAAGAATTTTTCATAGTATTGTTCTTACTTTCTGTTATATGATTCTTCATTAATGCCAGGTCCTGGTGCAAGTGCCTCTGAAGATGCAATGGCTGATCAGATCATGGCTGCAAATGTTGCCAAGGAATGTTTGTTGGCCGCAGTTAAAGCAGATAGCAAATCAGCCCATCTATGGGCAAATCTTGCCTATGCATTTTCTGTTAGTGGTGATCATCGAAGTTCCAGCAAGTGCTTGGAGAAGGTGCTCATGGCTCCTTGCTACAGTCATTTATAGCGTATTTATTGAGGTTGTTTATTGGTTTCCTGGTTCTTGTTATTGGTGGAAATATTTTTGCGATCCTTTCATCTGTATATTTTTCATAATTAAAATGACAAGAATTACTCTCATCTATTAGGTTTGTACGTATTGCATAGAGTTAGTGGCACTTTTGAAGTTTCCACCTCACCAAATGAAAATCAGCCTGTGGAAATTCTGTGATCAGCATTGACTTTTGCTAAATTTTTCCTTCCGTTGCCATTTCTTTGTAGGCTGCCAAACTGGAACCCAATTGCATGTCTACTCGATATGCTGTTGCTATCCATCGAATAAAGGAGGCAGAAAGATCGCAAGATCGTAGTGAACTGCTTTCATGTGCTGGAAATGAAATGGCTTCTATAATAAGAGATGGTGATTCATCCCTGGTTGAGATTCCAATAGCATGGGCTGGGCTTGCCATGGTTCACAAGGCTCAACATGAGATAGTGGCAGCATATGAAAGTGAACAGCACGGGTTGAGAGAAGTTGAAGAGCGTGCTGTTTGCAGTTTAAAGCAGGTAATATGTTTGCTTTCTTCTAGTTATTATCCTAGAATTACCTAGCTTTTATCTTAATTATCCACTTGCTAATTGAGGTTTTATCAGCATATAGTGTTGTGTACAATGCGTAAGTCTTTCATCTGCTTAATTATTTCAGCTAAAATGTCACAACTCAATTCATTTGGTGTTTCTATTATGATATAGTTTGTTATACGTTTGGCATGTCATACATTTTCCACCAGGCTATAGCAGAAGATCCGAATGATGCGGTGCAGTGGCATCAGCTCGGCGTTCATAGTCTCTGTGCTCGGCAATTCAAAACATCACAAAAGTACCTCAAAACTGCTGTTGCCTGTGACCAGGATTGCAGCTATGCATGGTCTAACCTAGGTATGCTCTATCTGTCTCAGCTGTACTAGGAATGAGCATGTTCTCATCTTCTACTTCAGTGCTTCCCTCGCTGGATCTCTTTCTGGAGAGTTTTTAGATAATATAGTTGTTCATAATGCATGTATAGGTGTCTCACTACAACTATCAGAGGAACCAGCACAAGCTGAAGAAGTGTACAAGAAAGCCTTGTCTTTGGCAACAACTCAACAAGCGCATGCTATATTATCCAACTTGGGAATTCTCTATCGCCATCAGAAACAATATCAACGTGCGAAGGCTATGTGTACAAAGTCACTTGAACTGCAGCCTGGGTATGCTCCTGCATTCAACAATCTGGGTCTTGTGTTTGTTGCTGAGGGTCTTTTGGAAGAAGCCAAGTATTGTTTCAACAAAGCTCTCCAATCAGATCCATTACTGGATGCAGCTAAGTCTAATATGATTAAGGCAGTTGTCATGTCAAAGTTATGCAAAGGCCTCTCCTCATGCGCTCTTAAAGAATGATATTATACTCCCTCAAGGATAGCTAGTTTTTTTTTTTTTTTTTTTTTTTTTCTTTTTTTTTTTTTTAAATTTTTTCTTTCTCATATTTTTTTTGTGGGGGAGATTTTTTTATAATTTTTTTTTTGCTTCAAAAAAAAAAAAAAATATTTTTAAAGTCATACATAAAAAA
>Ga0123342_1001143_pt1 | contig 44276 bp, 34 predicted proteins | sample Turbeawhitnodule_FD_89960 | JGI IMG/M metagenome (GOLD analysis project Ga0123342, IMG submission 89960) | Root nodule microbial communities of legume samples collected from Mexico - Turtle bean Mexico white nodule | ecosystem: Host-associated > Plants > Roots > Nodule | place: Mexico: Nepantla...
CACCCATGGGATGATCATATCCAAACTCTTCCTCAGCTTGACTCAGTAAATCTTGGAATGAAGGTTGGTTCAAGTATGAGATGGGAATCACAAACCGATTTTGTTTCTCTCCAACATACACGGCACAATAGCCCTTTGGTATCTCTTCAGATTTTGAAGTTGCTTGTCTTGCTGTGAATGATGCCCGTCGGATGGTAGGTAAACGGAAACCCATTTTTTGAGTTTGTTTGAAGGAAGAAGAAGAATCTCAAATTTACAAAGAGTGAACCCAAATTTTGATGCTTGAGGATTCAAAGGCTTGTGTTGTTTTTGAAGGTATAGGATAGTGTATATATAGGTGTTAAAAGAAGGAGGGCATACAGATGAGTTATCGCGTGGTGTTGTCTTCAGTACTTCTATGAAGCATAAAGAAGAGTACGGGTGTGTAACCCCACTTTGTTCAACAACAGGCAACATTAAGCCTCCACATGCACCCAATGAGACGTGGCTAAGTGAAGGCCTAAGTCTCTTCAAGCATTAATTGGTATTACATATTATGTCAAACATGCTTTGGACATGTTTTCTTCACATCACCTAATGTTGAAGAACAGCTGGATAGATGAAATTATAAGGCAATGGACAGCGAGAGATCATAAACCATTATATTCATGAGACTTGAAATCATAAATCTTCTCTATTTCAAGTGGATTGGCTTGGGACAGTGTACTATCGACTATAACATCACCCATTACTCCCAAAGAAACATTTCCAAGACAACACCATGTGCCTTTGCTGTCCTATCATTCCCATGACTCATATCTCATAGCTCTTCTCCCTCAATCATTCAAGTAGCCGATGATATCCTACAGCATTTTTCATCTATATATATTCACGAGCAAGCATTTAGACCAACAAAAATCATTCACATCCTAAGGCATTTTAACTTCAAAAACGAGCATCTCATCTACAACTCTGTTTTCTCAACTTTCTCTTCCCAATTATCAACACATAAAACATGGGTTTTCTATTACGTGGTATCAGGAAGGCATCCCTTTCTACAATCCAAGCATCTTCAAAAGTTGTGGACGTGCCAAAAGGCTACCTTGCAGTCTATGTTGGAGAGAAAATGAAGCGCTTCATGATTCCTGTATCATACTTGAACCAACCTTCATTTCAAGATTTGTTGAGTCAATCTGAGGAAGAATTTGGGTATGATCATCCACTGGGTGGTCTCACAATTCCTTGTGGAGAAGATGTGTTCTTAGATATCACTTCTCGCTTGAATAGGTGCTAAGTGCATGAAGATGGAACTGACTTAGATGTAGACTATATACTCTGACACATTTTTGTATCATAGTTTCTTACCTTGAAATTATCCCCTCTCTCCATTTTTGGTATCTTGTTTAGGCAAGTGTAAAAGAATGTTAATCTGAATGAGAAGTTTTCTACACAGTTTTTTCTCACATTTTCTATGAATTTGATCAATATCACATTTTCTCTTCATCTATCAACCAGATTTAAATAAAATTAATAACTCCACATTTTATAACAAAATTAATTAAAAAAACTACTTAGAAGTGATAGGAAGATAAGTTTAAAATAAAATGTCTGATGTAGCAGAGAAATAAAACGAAGCATTCATGAAAGTTTTAACCTTTTGTTAACCTGAACTGCTTTGGTTTCACCTGGCTCCAAGATGCTTTGCGAATATCCCTGGTTACTTTAAATATTGCCTGACATGAGATCAAATTTCATCTATAAAATTCTGTCACTCACCTTTGAAGCATTAAGCAGCAGCAGCATCTTTCCATGATGAAGTTTGTTGGTTTTACGTCTACAACATATGATATGCTGGTTTATGGCTCACTAATTGAATATTCTTCAAACCTTGAAGCAGTTGAAGAAATTTTAATCACCTTGTTTTGGATGAAAACAGAGATTAAAAATTTTATCCGGGATAAAGTGACTGCCCTATTTTATATAATAGATAGGGATGTTGTAAAATTTCTTGAGTCAAGCTGAGGAAGAATTTGGGTTTGAACATCGTATGGGTGGTCTTAGAATTCCTTGCAGAGAAGATGTGTTCTTAGATGCCACTTCTAGCTTGAATAGGTGAAATCCATGTAGATGACTAAGAAGACATGTTCTTAGATGCCACTTCTAGCTTTAATAGGTGCTAATCCATGTAGACAAACATATACTACACTTGACACATTTGTTTTAATATAGTTTCTTACCTTAAAAATATTCTGTCTCTCTTTATCTTTGTTAACCTGGGCAAGTGTAAAAGGTGCTCATCTGAATGAGAATGTTTGGAAACATGAACCTTTCTCTCATGAATCTATCTGTTGGAGGCACTAATAGGCTGAATGTTCAGTTTAGAATCACTAAGTGATAAAATGTAGTTTTTTTTTCAATACTAAAAAATTGATAATTAAACAAGGATTGTTGAATACTCTTCCATGCCAGAGTCATCTGAAGATATTACCCTGTTATTTTGATTGAAAATAAAAAGCATCTGTATAAAATTGAAATTATGTGGACTTAGTACAACAATCGTTATATAGATAAACAAACCGTAGTCAAATGAATATGAATTTTTTTAGCTATGGATGTTATTCATTGAAATTCATGGCAACAATAATCCTTCATATTAAGTTCACTACAACTGCTTCAGCAGTTGGCATGAGTGAAATCTCCTGTATGATTGGGGAACTGAATTGTAATTTTCAAATGTGTGTATAAAACTTAAAATTCTTTTAAATTTGTCCAAAAAAATAAAGGCATGCCTTTAAAATCTATTAGCTCTGCCTTGTCCTAACTATGAATCACGTGGTCTGTAAAGCAGTGGATTTTATGAAAACAATAGCAAGCAACCTTCTAATATTGTCTACATTTTAATCGCAGGAAGAAGAGAACATAGTTATTGATAAATAGAAACACTCAGATATTCAAATTTTTTTCCATTACTCAAAAAATGGTATAATTGTTAGAAGTTAGAGAAGTTGCCAATTGTACAAAATGGCTCTACAAAACTGTGTCAGTTTCCTATAGTATGAGATTCGTCCCTTCATGGCAGAAGTTGTACACTCGAGGACATTTTGCTGCAAGGAATTGTGAGGTCACCCATGGGATGATCATGTCCAAACTCTTCCTCAGCTTGACTCAGCAAGTATTGGAATGAAGGTTGGTTCAAGTTTATATGAAAATCACAAACCGTTTTTCCTTCTCTCTGACATACCACAAGATAGCACTTTGGTACTTTTCCAGCTGCTTTGCTAGCTGTGAATGATCCCGTCAAATAGCATGTAAATGAAAACCCATATTTTGTGTTTGTTTTAAGAAAGAAGACAACGTCAAATTTGCAAAGAGTGAACCTAAATTTTGACGCTTGAGAATGCCAATGGCTTCGGTTGCGTGTGAAATCAAAGGATGGTCTATATACAGGTTTTAAGATTCTCTAGAAAAAACCAAATTCTTGGAGAAAATGACAGTTAAAGGAAAAGGAGGTGTATACATGAGATATCACTTCCATCAAGCATAAAGTTGGGTAAAAGTGAGTAACCCCAACTTATCAAACAAATGGCCAACATAAAACCTTCTTCACATGCATGGCATATGACCAAACGAGACGTGCCTAATTGAGAACCAAAGGTCTCTTCATGCATTGATTGGTATTCCATACTTTTGAAACATGCTTTTGGCATGTTTTGTTCACGTGGCCTGATGTTGAAGATCAGCTGGATGGTCCATTTGGGCTGATGAATTATAAGGCCACAGATAGCAAGAGATCATACAATTTGAAAGGTGGATTCACTTTATTTCAAGGGGATTCACTTTGAAGTAACATGTCACATTGATCCCTGAGAAAATCTTCCAAGACCACACCATATGCCCTTCTCTCCCCGTTGGTCCCATGACTCTTATCTCATAGCCCTCCTACCTCAATCATTCAAGTAGCCAACAAAAAATTTCATCCATATATATATTCATCGCTGCAAGCATTTTAGGACAACAAAAATCATTCACAACCTAAAAGCCTTTGAACTTCAAAAACTAGTGTCTTATATACAACCTTCTTTTCACAACTTCCTCTTCAGAAGTATCACACATAAGAATGGGTTTTGGTTTAGCCGGTATCAGAAAGACGGCTCTTTCAGCTATCCAAGCATCTTCAAAAGCCATGGATGTGCCAAAGGGCTACCTTCCAGTCTATGTTGGAGAAAAAATGAAGCGGTTCTTCATCCCTGTATCATATTTGAACCAACCTTCATTTCAAGATTTGTTGAGTCAAGCTGAAGAAGAATTTGGGTATAACCATCCAATTGGTGGTCTCACAATTCCTTGCAGAGAAGATGTATTCTTAGATACCACTTCTAGCTTGAATAGGTGCTAGTTTCATGTTGATGATACTGACATAGATGTAGACTAAACTTGATCCATTCAGTTTTGTTATCTTAATTGGAAAGATTAAAAAATTGTTCATCCGAATGAGAAGTTTCCTACATTAACCTTTTTCTCACATATTTTGAGTTCATTTATCAATCTGTATAAGAAATTAATTAGCTAAAAATAGGTTTATTTGGATCAACTAATTATTAATGTATCAAACTGAAATAAAATTACTGTCAAAAAATTTATAACCAAGTTTAATAAAATATAGCTAATTGTACAGAGAGGAAGAGGACAAAGATAAGTTTAAACTAAATGATTGATGTGATAGAAAAATAAAGAGAAAAGGTCAACTATGAAAAATAGAATTCTTCCTGAACCCGAATCGCTTTTGATTTCATTTGGCTCTGATATCTTTGTGATTGTAGTCACTGAAACATGGGTTGGCACAAGATCGAATTAGGATTGAATCACTGACACATCGTTGTATTACTTTTTATTCTGGTTTGGGTTCAATTAGGATTGTTCATGCTCGTTTTGAGCCGAGAGATAGAGGCAATTTCATAAGGGTTAGAGTTTTTTGGTTGGGTGATCTATGTAGGTTTTGATGTAAGACTTTGGTTTTTTATAGGATTGAAACATCCTAAAATGTTCTACATATATTTATTCTTTTTGTCGATAAAAAAATAAAATCTGTTATGAGCTGGATTTTGTCAAAAGAATGTAGTCCTCTTTCATCTTAACAGCAAGCAACCTTTAAATACTCTCTACAATTCTAATTGGAGAAGGAACATAGTTATGGATAAACAGAAACAATTAGAAATTCATTTTGTTGTCACTACTCAAACATTTGGTAATAATTGTTACAGATTAGAGAAGGCAAAAGGGTAGTGTACATATAGCTTTTAAGATTCTCTAGAAAATTGAGAAAACTGCTAAAGTCAGGAGAGTGTGTACATATGAAATATCATGTGGTACTATCTTCAGTATATAAGCATAAAGTATGGTACAAGTGTGTAACCCCACCTTATCAAACAACAACCAACATGCAAGCCTCAACATGAATCTAAGGTCTATTTCTGCATTAATCCTTATTCCATATTTTTGTGAACATGCTTTAGGTATGTCTTGTTCACGTGGATGATGTTGAAGCACAGCTGGATGCTACTTTTTGGCTGATGAATTATATCTCAGCAATAGCGAAAGATCATACATCTACTTTATTTCAATTGGATTCTGTTTGAAAGATGAGATTTGAACTATCTTTTACAACATGTCATATTGATCACTGAGAAAGTCCTACAAGGCCACACCACATGCCCTTGTCTCCCTGTTGGTCCCATGACTCACACCCGTTTCCCCTCAATCATTGAACTATCCAACGATTCTTACAAACTTTTCATCTGTATATATATTGATGGCTTCAAGCATTTAGGACAACAAACACAACCAGCAGCATTTGAACATCAAAAACTAGCATCTTATTTACAATTATCTTTTCACAACTTTCTCTTCCAAAGTATCAACACATAAAAATGGGTTTTCGGTTACCTGGTATCAGAAAGGCAACCCTTGCTGCAATACAAGGATCTTCAAAAGTCTTGGATGTGCCAAAGGGCTACCTTGCAGTCTATGTTGGAGAGAAAATGAAACGGTTTGTGATCCCCGTATCATACTTGAACCAACCTTCATTTCAAGATCTGCTGAGTCAAGTTGAGGAAGAATTCGGGTATCACCATCCAATGGGTGGTCTCACAATTCCTTGCAGAGAAGATGTGTTCTTAGATACCACTTCTCGCTTGAATAGGTGCTAATCCCATGAAGATGAAACTGACTTAGATGTATACTAATTTTGACACATTTTTGTATCATAGTTTCTTACCTTTGAAAATATTCTCTCTCACTATTTTTGTTACCTTGGTCTCACATTTTCTCTTCATTTATCAGATTGAAAAATAGGCTTTGATGTTTTAAATTCTTTATGAAAGAAGAACTGAACTTGTTTCTTAATCCTGTGGTAAAACAAAAAGTAAGAACTGTTTTCATTTATAAAGTTGATCTCCCTTGTTGTAGAAAAAGAGAAATTAAGGCACGTATAACTACAATATGGCAAAAATAATTATATGCAAGTATTTGAATCAGAGATACTCTGCGCTTATAAAAATTTGGTTACAATTTATGACAAATCAAATTATATGATTCCAATAGATAAGAAGTCAAAGACTCAAGTGATGAGTGTTTGCTAATACTAAATGTAGTCTACTCAAGTCAAAACATGTATCTTAGCATTTGCACAATACAACTTTTAAACATAAATAGTTGCGTGTTGACTATTAAATATAATTTTTAACTAATAATAAATAGGAATCAAGGATTTAAGGTCGTTTAATAGGAAGTTATTAGCAAAATGGAAGTGGAAACGTAGAGGGGTGGAACAAAGGTTATGGAAGAAGGTATTAGAATCAAAATATGCATCATGGCGAAACATTAGGAAGGTCTGTTATAGACAAACAACTGAATATTCATGTATCATTTAAAAATTAACTTATATAAATTAAATTAATTTCTACTTTTAAATGTAGTAAATTGATATATAAATTCTAATACTTATATATATATATATATATATATATATATATATATATATATATATTAGTAAAGAAATATTATTTTCAAATCTTTAAAATTATAATTATTATTTTAAAAACATGTTAGTCCATAAGCTTACAAGTCAACTCTACTTATATCCACTTGGGTTGAATGCTAAAAACGCTCTAGATCTCATCTTATAGCAGGGTATTTCTTTTTGTACCCCTACATTTTTTCTTCCTGCACCTTTACATTTTTCAAAATACTTAAATTTTCTCCGACAGTTTTGGATGGTTCCAGAATATGGAGTGTTTCGTAAGCAAAATGTATTTCTGGAATAGGAAATCCAAAAAAAAAAAAAACATTTAGGAATACCATTTGTAGAACACAGTTTTTTACTTCCAGAATGGTAAATCTGAAATTCATAAAATATGCTCTAGAAAGGGTATTTTGAAATGGTTATGGATTTTCTTTTTTGAGAATAGGTTACGAACTACCATTTCTGAAATGTAATATGCATGCACTCCCTCATTTCATTATGAATTTGTCATTTCCAAAAATATTACGAATTACCAATTTCATAAACAAAAAAACGAATCTTACCTTTCTTCTCTAACAAATACGGCTTCCAAAACCACCCACAAACTACTATAATGTCGCCAGAAAACACACATGTTTGTCTATGTCCACTTAGAACGCACTAAAATCATAAAAATTGTCCAAAATATTCATTGTCGCTTGCTCTGAACAGTGATAACAAAAATGGCAAAGGAGAAGGAGACGATGTCCTTAGGTTCTTAAAACCTTACAGGGTTAATTTTATCAATTCATACTTTTGATAAGGTGTAGAAAGCAAAATGTAGGAGTACAGGAAGAAACACCCCCTTATTACAAGTTTCAATCTTCCATTAAATTATAGGAAGTTTCTTCCTGCACCCCTACATTCTTTAAAATATCAAAATTACCCTTTCACAGTTTTATGTGATTCCGGAATAGAATTTCCTAAGAAAAAAGTGTTTCTAGAATAGGGATTCCGTAAGCAAAGAGTGTTTGATATCCGCAAAACAAAAAGTCATTCTGAAATATCCTTTTTTGAATTAATTTTTTTGATTTCCGGATTGGTAAATCCAGAATTAATAGAATGTGTTCCAGAAAATATGTTCTGGAAATATTTCAGAAAAAACAATCCAAGAAGTCATTTTCAAAAGGGATAAAACAGTCTTCTTTGAAAATGATGGGGTGCAGGAAGAAATTTGTTAGGGTGCAGGAAGAAACAGCCTAAATTATATGATGTATTGTACTTTCCGTACCCTTCGTAAGGACGAGTGGTGCAAGCTGTTATGATAAAGAATTGCATTGATTTTGATTGGAGACATTGTTGTGTGCAGCCATTGAATTGCATTGGAGCTCCAATCAGACAGCTAATATAAGGATAATTATCAACAATAGAAGTCATTTCTTTTAGCTGTCATAAAACCATTGTAACGATGCACACATTATTTTGATCAATCCATGAATTGACCAAGAGATTTGATTCAGAAAGTGAATATGTGAGATGTTTCCATTTCTTGAACAGAGGAAACATAGCATTACATTGGCTAAAATCATTAGATTTCTTTCCGCAAAAATCTCTTTCATTTTTAAGAAATAACTGTTTTGGCCGAGGCTTTCTATGTGCAAAGTAGGTCATTCACTCTAAAATCTTTAGCAAACACTGATGATGACCTACAAGACAACACCACATGGTTCATGAAACCTTGTCCCTTACATAGTCCATCAACCATTCAATTCTTTTGAAGAAGATTGTCCAAACATGCACTATATATACTCATTGCTGCACTCTCAACTAAAGTATCAGGCTTGAAGTATTTGTTTGTCACACAAGTTCTTGGAAATCACTCTATAGTTGAGTCTGTGGAGTAAAAATCAAGAGAAACCATGGGTTTCCGTTTACTTGGTGCTAGAAGAGCAAGACAAGCTGCATCAAATGGTGAAGAGGTTCCAAAAGGGTATCTTGCAGTGTATGTTGGAGAAAAAATGAAGCGGTTCATGATTCCAGTTGGGTACTTGAACCAACCTTCATTTCAGGACTTGCTAAGCTTAGCAGAAGAAGAATTTGGATACCATCATCCCATGGGTGGCCTTACAATTCCTTGCAAGGAAGATGTCTTCTTAAATATCATGTCAGCTATCTCTTGAATAGTTCTGGACAAAGATATAGTATTTAGTTCAAACAAACAATTTTGCAAAAAAATGTGAAGGAACGAATGTTACTCGTTTCATTGATTGGTTTACTGAGGAATTTAAATATATACACACTCATTGTGTTTGAGGAATTGTTTTGTTGTGCATACAACCTTACCATTTTAGCACTTAAACATTTGTTTTTATTGTTGTAATTGAGGTTTCACTTTTTCGTGTATATTCATCCAAAAGTTCGGTCTTCTTGTTTTTTAATGACATAGTCCAAATATTTTAAGGGACTCTCCAAGTCACATCCTAAGGATCTAACCTTAAATTTGCAATCCATCCTCTTTCCCATGGTTCCTATTCAAATTTAGAAGCGCAAGCTCCTTCGTTCTTTTGGATTACATTGGTTCAATTGGGTAGTGATTTACAACGTATACTAAAATTTTGTAAATTATACATCTAATTCAAGAAAGGTATAAGATATATACTCATTATTGGTGAAGTGCGAAAACATATGCAGCTGGATCTCAATATGCCTCTTGCAAAAATCACAATGAGATGGAGGTTGCATCATATGTACAGGGAGGAAGAGTCTCAATAACAAGGTTGTTTCAAAATCAGAACATCTGTGATTTTGGTCATGTCGATCTACAAATGCATAATCCCGAAGGAGAAAAAGATTCAAAGATAGACGCTTTTGTAGTTTTAGGTATGGAGGATCAAGAGATTATGCAGTATCCATACTACATGTTGAAGGATTCTTACAATCTTGATGTAATGTGCATGGTACATCATGTTTATGGATTGGAACATCCAAGGGCTCCATTTAATTAATTTATTATTGTTGATTAAAAACATTATAATTCCAATAACTGAAGTACAGTAGCTTGTTTTATTGTAAACACGCATTTGTTTTGAATCATCAATTATTATGATAATAATTCCAAGCATAGAGTAGCTCTTCTTGCTGAATCAGTAAGTTTCAAAGTGGTCAAAATAATGTGGAACTACACTTAATTTAGTTTAAAACATTAGAACGTTGAATTATTATAAATGGTTATTCGCTGATGTATCCAATTATGAATTGTCTTCAATTTCGGGCACCCAGGGAGACCAACTAAAACAGTAACAACCAATCCAACCCAGACTCTGAACCCAACAAGCATGAATAGCTTGGGAATCGAACTTGTGACGGTTAGATCGAGTACATACTACTATACCAAAAGTTATAGTTAATAATGGGGTGCAACTCTTTCTACTTAAGAACATAACAATTCAAGTATCAGGATTTGATTGTAACTTGGTCCACTTAACCTATGCCACGGGACAATTGATACATTACAACCCACTCAATCTATAATCTATATGTTGGAAGACATTTTTGCTGCAAGGAATTGTGACACCATCCATGGAATGATCGTTTCCAAACTCGTCCTTGGATTGACTCAACAAGTCTTGCAAAGAAGGTTGATTCAAGTATGATATAGGAATTGCAAACAGCTTCGTTCTCTCTCCAACATAGATTACAAGAAAGCCCTTTGGCATGTCAACCGCTTTTGAAGATGCTTGGTTTGCAGCTAATGTTGCAATTAGGATATGTGGTAAATGAAAACCCATTGTATATGTGTTGGGACTTCCTTATGGGTTTTTTGAATTTTTAATACTTCGAATGAATTATGTTGCTCCTGGATATATAGATTGATATGATAGTTAACAGGATATGAAAGAAACAATTGGCTACAACAGTTATGGGTGAAGGAGGTCTACCAGATAGGAGTAATGGAACCAACTGAGATACAAGGGCATATAGTGTTATGTCGGAGTACTTTCTCAAAAATCAACGTACCATGTTGTGATAATTAAGATAATACAATCCCACCCTCTAGAGTAAAGGTCAACAGATTTCTCAACCTGAAAGGAACATATATCTATGAAAAAGAAAAACTACTTGGATCATCTTGACAATTATCAAAGGAAGACCCAGCAGCTAACATAATGTATGCAAATTTCTGGCTGTGTTGATTAAAATTTCCTTCCAAAAAAATGTAGCTAATGTGTTAGTATTGAATCTCTTCTAACCTCCAAAAACTATTTCTGAGCTATCAATCTGGTCTGCTAAAGGTTTACTGGTTGCTAACTGTCACTCTTACATTAGTTGGTATATGTGTGTGTGTATATAATTTTCCCTTGCCCTTGTTAGGAATTATGTGTTCTGTTCTTGCTTTTAAACTTCTTAAAATAAAGTCTAGTTTCTTTTTCTTTGCAGCAATCAAGTGTGCTCGTACAGGGAATGAAACATTGTTACAAATAAACATAAAATGCAGACGAGAAGCTTGAGAAAAAATTCATTCTTGATGAGAATAAAAAATTATATATTGTGATATTTTCAATCTGATGATTTTTCATTTCCTCATTTCTTGAGAAAGGGAGCTCTTTACAAATTGAGAAGATGCCTAATGTACAAAAATGTCAATTCTAGTCTATGTCAGCCTCCTAAGGTGTGAGATTTATTGTCCATTCAAGCAAGAAGTTATATGTTGGAAGACATCTTCACTGCAAGGAATTGTGAGGCCACCCATGGGATGCTCATATCCATACTCTTCCTCAACTTGACTCAATAAGTTCTGGAATGAAGGTTGGTTCAAGTATGACACAGGGATCATGAACCGCTTCATTTTCTCTCCAACATAGACTGCAAGGTAGCCCTTTGGTGCATCCACCGCTTTTGAAGATGCCTGATTGGCTGCAAATAATATCTTTCTGATACCAGGTAAACGGAAACCCATTGCTGTATTGATGTGTTAGAAACTTGAGAAGGGAATGTGTTGAGAAAAGTCTTCAAAACAAGCTTTTGAATTTTGAATGCTTTAGGAGGTGAATGATTTGAGTCCAAATGCTTGTATCCATGAATATATATAGATAAAAGGTTATGTAATAAACCACTTGACACATGAGTTATTGGTGAAATAAGGATATGAGATAGGAATAATGGGACCAAATAAGAGACAAGGAACATGGTGTTGTCTCCGAGGATTTATATCAAGAATCAACGTAACATGTATCTATGAAAGAAAGTCTAATTGAATCATGTTAAGATGTCACACTCATTGAGGGGGCCAGAAACTTCATTTATGCAAAATTCATCCTGTATTGCTTACAATTTGGCATACACAAAATATGTGGTTCACACAGTGTCTCATGATCATACATTCTGTGTTGGTTCTCTTCTTATCTCTACTGATTCAGAGCTAGCTCAAGCCTCAACATTTACAGGTTGCTTATGTCACCATGATATTAGTTGGTACATGGTAGATATATATCAACAGCATTATAATCTTACTTAAAGAAACATGTGAGATGTCTAAAGTATGTCTACTACATGTTTATCATTGATGTAGATAGATCCCAATAAGTATTCAATAATTAGGTTTCACCTTTGCAAATTTCAAGTGGGAAATTCTGTTGGCCACTATCTGAGAAGGTAGGGATGTGGGGTTATGCTTATGCACTTCCACTTATCCATGAAAGAGGTCTAAGACAATACCATGTGATCCCCTGTCCTTCCCTTGACCCCATCACATCCTTGTCAATCATTCATTGTGGAATTAGATTGCAGTTGCAGCGTTCCCATTAGGGACTATATATACACTATTTCTTGCATCCTCAAGCAACACAACTCATTTGCATCCTCAAGCATCAGAATTCAAATAATTATTTCTCATACAAGTCTTTTGACATCACTTAGCAGATTATTTGTTTGTGGTGCAACAAAAACAATGGCTTTTCGCATCCCAAGTATTATTAGACAAGCATCATTTTCTACTGCGAAAACAACTCGCAAGGGACTTGAAGTCCCAAAAGGCTATCTTGCAATCTATGTTGGAGATAAGATGAGGCGGTTCATGATTCCAGTATCATTTTTGAATCAACCTTCATTTCAACAATTGCTAAGTCTATCAGAAGAAGAATTTGGATATGATCATCCAACTGGAGGTCTCACAATTCCATGCAAGGAGGATGAGTTCCTAAACGTTATCTCTCAATTGAATGAGCAGTAAATCATGCTATTGGAAAGTGAGTAGATTAGATGAGGCAAATTTGTATAGAAGGCACTTTCTTTTATTGTGTAAATCCATTGGAAGTTGAAACAGGTTCCATAATGAGAATACAGCAGTAGATATTGTTTAAATACTTTTTCCTTTCACCAAATACCAATGAATTTCAATATGATTATCAAATATCTTCTGATATACAACATGCTATCAGCATATATTACTATTAGAGATTAAGTGGAGAAACTCTATTGGATATATTATCAAAACTTCATATTGGTTGGTACTGCTTCCCTGTTGTAATTTCAATACTCATCCTTGAGCCAAACAAGGAAGCCACAATACATTTGTCCTGAAACAGTTTGTTTCTAGAATTTTCAATAAATTTAAGGCTCATTCAGTTCCTGCTTTAACCGCCACATTATCATTTGCCAAGTATTCAATTTTTCTGTTTGCCTAGACTGGCAGCTCTATTTCTATGCCTGAAAAAAAAAAGCTTTTTGGTGGACAGAAAATCACACCCAATCCACAGTTTCAATGAGTATTAGAATAGTAACATTGTGCTATTATCCATGGTCAACTATTTCCACAGGTTTAGGGTATGCTAAGGCCATTGACATTTTGCACCTGCTTCTCAAAATTGTAATTTCGTATGTATACTTATTAATATAATATATTTTAACTTTTTCCCAAATAAATTAGCTCCCTCTTTGGTCCTAGAAAAAATAATTTTCTCTATTGATCAGAATCATCTGTTCTGTTCCTGCTTTTAATTCTTTAAGAACAAAGTCTAGTATTTTACTGCATGATTGCTCATACACTAAGAAGCACAGATATAATACATCCTATATGACGATATGCTTATTTTGAAAATAACATGATACGATACTTTTACAGTAACTTATTTAAAAATGTATAAAAATATTCTTAAAACAGAATGAATATATAATTGCAATTGTGCAGATCCAAATTAAAATCACATTTCTTAGACATCAAAATAAAAAAATTGTAAATCATTGTCATCCTAAAAGTATTAATGTTTCATAGATTGGATATTTCATCGATGAGTATTGGTAAAGTATACTAAAACGGATATTGGAGGATCAAAGCTCATAGAGGAGCAAGGGAGCACTGTAACTAATAAATAGAAAACTCAGAGGAGATGCTTGAGCAGTTAAATTCTTCTTGAACAAAAAAATATGATATACTTTGATTTTATCAATCTGATGATCTTTCTATACCCTAGTTCTTGAGGAAGAGAGAAATTTACAAGTTGAGAAGATGCCTAACATACAAAAATGTCACTTCTAATCTATGTCATCCACCTATGTGAGATTTATTGTCCATTCAAGCCAGAAATTATGCGTTGGAATACATCTTCGCTGCAAGGAATTGTAAGGCCACCCATGGGATGATCATATCCAAACTCTTCCTCAGCTTGACTCAACAAATCTTGGAATGAAGGTTGGTTCAAGTATGCCACGGGGATCATGGACCGCTTCATTTTCTCTCCAACATAGACAGCAAGATAGCCCTTGGGCGCATCCACCACTTTTGAAGATGCTTGATTTGCTGCAAATAATGTCTTTCTGGTACCAGGTAAACGAAAGCCCATTGTTGTTTTGACTGGATTAGAAACTTGACAACAGAACAGTTTAGCAAATTCTTGAAATAAGCTTTTGAATTTTGAATTCTTTTGGATGGGAAGGATTTGAGTTGGTCCTAAATGTTTGCAGGGCATGAATATATAGATAAAAGGATATGTGAGTAAGTGTTGGCTAAGTGAATTATTGGTTGAAGTAAGGATATGGAGTCATGGGACCAAATGAGAGACAAGCCATATGGTGTTGTCTTAGAGGACTTTCAAAGAATCAACCACCACGTTATAGTTGATCTCTCTCAGTCTCTCCTTCTTGCTCTATGAAAAAAGAGTCTAATAGTCTCATCTTGACACTAATTCAGGGTGGTGGGGGCAAGAAACTTCATTTATGAAAAGTTCAATGTGTGTTGCTTAGAATTTGACGTACATAAAAATGTGGTGGATAGTGCCTCATGGTCATGCATTCAGTGTAGGTTGTCTTCTCATCTCCACTGTTTGAAAGCTATGGATCAGGATTTCTCAATTCTAGTTGGCACATGGTAGATATATATCAACATCATTAGCCTCTTATTTGACTAAACATGTGCTATGTCTAAAGCATGTCTACATATATAAACTGAAATAGCTAGAAAACAATGACAAATGAATAAGCTTAGGTTTCACAACCTTTGGTGATGTATTTATTTTCATGTACGTAAATCTGTTGGTCATTATATCAGAAGGTGGGGTTTGGTATTCACTTTATCTTCCTAATCCTTGAAAGTGATGTCTAAGACAATACCATGCGATCCCTTGCCCCTCCTGCCCCTGTCAAAAGTTATTAACCACTATATATACACTATTTCTTGCATCCTCAAGCAACACAAGCTTCATTTGCATCCTCAAGCATCAGAATTCAAATATTTCTTTCTCATACAAGTCCTTTGGCATCACTTGGGATATTTTTCGTTTGTGGAGCAACAAAAACAATGGGTTTCCGCATACTAGGTATTATTAGACAGTCATCTACTCGCAAGGGACTTGAAGTCCCAAAAGGCCATCTTGCAGTCTATGTTGGAGATAAGATGAGGCGGTTTGTGATTCCAGTATCATTCCTGAACCAACCTTCATTTCAACAATTACTAAGTCAAGCTGAAGAACAGTTTGGATTTGATCATCCAACAGGTGGTCTCACAATTCCATGCAGGGAGGATGAGTTTCTGAACCTCACTTCTCGCTTGAATGAGCTGTAAATAATGCAAAAATGGAGACAGGGATAGATTAGTTGAGCCAAATTTGTTCGGAAGAAAACTTTCTTTGTTGTGAATATTTTCCATATTTTTTCCTTGTATAGTCCAACTGAAGTTGGAAATTTTGACATGAATGAGAATGCTAAGACTAGACATTTCCACAAACACTTTTTGCTTTTTCAAAATCTCAACAAATCATAATATATACAATACAATTATTTAATTTTAGATTGTGTGTATCAGGTTTTCACCTTTTAATAGTGTTTAACTTGGTTCCAAATATGAAATCTTTCTCCATGGTCCTACGATCAAATTGTACCAGAGTGCAAAACCCACTTACTCAAATGAATAGCCAATAAAGTAACCACTTAATCAAAGGAGATTTGATCAAGTAAAACCAAATGTCTATTCATGGATTGCTATTTCATACTTCTGTAGACACTTGGACTGTCACATGTTTCCTTGAATATTGATAACGCGGTTTGCCAGCTAGCATCCACTTGAGGAGATGAATTATGCAGAAGTTGACACTGAAAAATCATAGGGTTACTGTGTTAGTGGGACACGGGAACTCGAGCACTATCAACTCTAGTAGACTACTAAACCAATTTAAACCTCAAAGTTTTAATTATCTGCATAAAATTGAAAAATGGAGTTATCAGTTTTATCACAATTTGATACATTAAAGTTTTTATTTGTGATATAAACTAACATTATATATCTGGGATAGGATCATTGACATCCCGATTCAAACTTTTACATTTATACCACTTACACAAAATATTAATTCGAACAGTTGAATCAGTCCATATTATCTTTCTAATCATGTATAAAAAAAATCACATAAATTTGTATATTCTTTGGTATGTTATTTAGCAGTGGATATATCTCCAAAAAAAACAATGATGTATCAATTAGTTTTTATTTGCATAAAAAAAAATTATTCAATGTTCATTCCTTGAAATTTATCAGGACAACCAAGCAACTCATTTCTTATAGCAGCCTTGTTCATTCAGGGTGAAGTTAACGTTGTCAAAGTAACTAAAGTAAAAAAAAAAACACAGATGAGAGACTGAGTAGTTGAATTCATTTTCATTAAACAAAAATGGGACAAACTTGTCATGAATGATCTTTCATTTCTCCAATTTCTCAAAAATGGGATCTAAACAAAATCAAGAGATGCCTAACATTGTACAAAATGTATCTACAAATCTATGTCTGTCTTCAACAGTACAAATTTATAGCTTATTCAAGCGTGAAGTTATTTTTTGGAAGACATCTTCACTGCAGGGAATTGTAAGACCACCCATGGGATGATCATATCCAAACTCTTCCTCAGCTTGACTCAACATGTCTTGGAATGATGGTTGGGTCAAGTATGATATTGGGATCACAAACCGCTTCACTTTTTCTCCAACATAGACTGCAAGATAGCCCTTTGGCACCTCCACAGCTTTTGAAGATGCTTGGTTTGCAGCAAATGATGACCTTCTAATACCAGGTAGACGAAAACCCATTGTTGTTTTGTATTTGCAGAGACTTAAGAAGAATTTGATCTAAAAGCAACTTGAAAGTTTAGGCTTGTGAATTTAGAATGTGAAGGATGGTGTTGGTTGTAGCATGCTTTCAACCATGAATATATATAGATAAAAGGTTGTGTAAGTAGGATACTTGAATTATTGTTGAAGAAAGGTTGTGAGATAGTGGTCATGGGACCAACTGAGAGACAAGGTCATATGGCAATGTCTTTAGGACTTTCCCATGAATCAACCTAACATGTTGTGACATATAATGCAAGCCAACCTTCTGGAGTGAGAGACATCAACTACCCCAGTATGTAAAGAAAAGTCTAATAGGATGGTGTTGACACTGATTTGGAGTGGAGGGGACCAACTTCATGTATGTAAGTTCACATGGTATTGTTGTATATTTGAAGTACACAGAAAAATTGTGGTTCCTAGTGCCTCATGATCATGTGTTCAGTCCTCTTCTTGCCTCTAATTCCAACTGAGACCTCTCATGGTTTACAAGTTGCTTACTCAGACTTTGATATTAGTTGGTGAATGGTACATATATATCAATAGCGTTGTCATTTATTAAAGAAACATGTGAGATGTCTATAGCATGTCGATATGAATGAACAAGCATTAGTTTTCACCTGTAATTTGTTGGCCAATATCTCAGAAGGTGGTGGGGTATTTACTCAATTAACTTCCTAATCCTTGAAAGTGATATCTAAGACAAAACCATGTGATCCCTTGTCTCTTGGTCGAATCCATCATAGCCCCACCAAAAACCATTTATTGTGGCATTGAATTGCATAGGCCATTGGCAACTATATATACAATATCTTTCCAGTATTCAAACAACACAATTCATTTCATTCTTCAAGTACCAGATTTCAAATATTTTTTTCTTATACTAGTTCTTTGACTTCAGTTTGTCATTTGTGGTGTGGAGCAATAGAAAACAATGGGTTTCCGCATAGCAGGTATTATCAGATGGGCATCACCTTCTACAACCCAAGCATCCTCCAAGGGAGTTGAGGTACCTAAAGGCTATCTTGCAGTCTATGTTGGAGACAAGATGAAGCGCTTTGTGATTCCTGTATCATACTTGAACCAACCTTCATTTCAAGAATTACTAAGTCGGACAGAAGAAGAATTTGGGTATGATCATCCAGCAGGTGGTCTCACAATCCCCTGTCAGGAGGATGAGTTCCTAAACATCACCTCTTGCTTGAATGATATGTAAAACAAGCTAAAGGAGACAGATAGATTAGATGAGGCATATTTGTACAGAAGGCACTTTTGTTAGATTTCTATTTTGTTATCTTGAATAGTTGAAACCTGTTGCCTGAATTAAAGTGCAACACAACATTGTTTTGGACACTTTTTGCTTTTGCGAAATCTCAATGAACTCTAGTATACACAACAGTATCATTATCAAAGTTCAGTCTATATATACATCAGATTATTAGCTTTTAATAGTGATCAATTGCACCAATTTTGCTAGAGATATTTACCAATCTTGACCCTTATAGTATTTCAGTGTTCATCCTTTAAGCCGAACAAGGAACAACTCTTCTGTCCTAAAACAGCTTTTGCCACTTGTTGCTAGATTTTTCAGTTATATGTGTTGTACTCAGTTCTTGACATTCTGCTTTCAGCATCACAGAATAATTATCCCAAAGTTAATTTGGTGCACCTTCCAAAGCTATCATCCCTGCAAAATAATCCTCATTTCCCAAGGCTATCAATTCATATTTTCCTGATTAAGCATAACTTCTTAAAAAGTGGACTTTAAACCTAACTCAACTTAATATCTTATTAAAAAGTTGACTTTAAGTCTAACTTAATTTTACAAAAATTATTTATAAGGTGAGATTTGTATCACTTATATATTATGACTTGGTCTTATCTCTAGTCAATGCAGAATCTCCAACATAATCATTACATGGATCTCTAGTCTTTAAGTAGTGACTTCAACCAATTAAAAATGTTGGGAGGATAGTTTACATCACAGACATTAATTTAATTGCAATGACTTCTTGATTTAAATGAGATTACGCAGATACCTCTGTTATTTGTCTTTCAAGTAACTAAAAATCTTGTTTGGTGGATAAGTGATTGTATAAACCTGAACTGCAAAAGTTGCACAGAAACTTTAAGGCTTCAATAGTAAGGCATCTACCCAAGAATTATTGCTCAGAGTAATGCTGGGTTCCATGGTTCGAAGAATGTGCAGTTTATGAGGCATATAACAAAGTTAGTAATGAGAATGTGATACCTTCTATTTCACTCTTTTCAACTTTTCAAAAACTCAACCAATATCAGAGTTTTCCTTATGTCATACTCTCACACTTATGCACGTTACAGTGTAAGATTACAGCTGCTGTTATAGAAACTCATAGCTCGATTAAATTCATTTATGAATTTAAAAGAAATACGATTATTGTTCAAATACAATTCTACCTGTTCCCCTTTAACTATCTTTCAAGATCATACAAAAGAACAATGTTTTTGTAACTATGAAAAGTATAAAATTTTCCTCTTATATTATATTAAGACATGTTTAACTTCCACACGTTTAATAAAATACAAGTCTTCTCTCATTAATCATCTTTTCAATTAGTCATTTTTCTGTATTATGATATATATATTTATGGATTTAATGTAGGTTGATATAATAGACAAACGTTGAATGATTGAATTAATTTAGAAGTACAAGCATGCAAGTTAGCTATTATGTGAAATTGGTCTCTCATCCATGCTTTTTTTCTAGTAAATTAAAAAAGATGAAAAAACAAAGAATATAATAATAAAATTACATATTTTTATATTAGTCAACTTGTGATTATGACATATTACCCCAACCCTCATCCATCACATACTAGTTTACTACGTAATTTAAATGGACAATCATATTTCCTTATTCAAGTTATAATATTTTTTTTTTGTTTCTCTTACATTTATCACTTTTTTCATATCCTAACAACACTTTGTTTTTCTTGCTTGTTGTCCCCTTGTTGTATTAGACCTTAATATCACAACTACAAATCCAAGTTTAAGTGTTATGCTACGGACTCATTCAAGTAAGTTATCGAACATCCCAAATGCCTACACAAATACATTGCAATGTAACTATATGTCCCTTGTCAATTTTTTATACAAACCATAACAATTTTTACTTCTGTCATCCATTGTAAAAGCTTGAGCATAATCCTCTTCAACCAATTAATATTTTTTTACCTCAAATTTCACAATATCGGATATTTCATCCATAGCAAACAACTTATCAATTTTATATGATATTTTACTACAAAATTCATGGAAAATACATCACACAATTGACTTCCAAATTGCACAATTCAGTAGTCAAAAATTACTTCTAAATTGTGTTATGGAGTGTGGAATTGGAATAAATTTTGACTTTTAGATTATACTATATGAAAAATGAAATCGTATTTCAGATTGCTGAATTTTTGAAAGTCAAAATCTACTTCTAAATTATATTTTAGATTGTATAATATAAATAATGTTTCTAGCTTCTAGATTACAATCTCAAATCAATCGCTTATCGTTTTTTTATTGCACAATCCAAAAAAAAACATTAAATCAAAAACTCAAAATACTTCAAAACAAATAAACATAACACAACAAGACAACAACACAAGAAAGCAAATCCCATTCTTTGTAATTAATAAGACAAGGGTAAAGTAAGGATTTTGGTATTTATGAAGTGCAGAAAGAAAGCATGAGGGTGAAAAAAGGAATTCCAAAAATACTGCCTACTTAGGAATTGGGTTGGGCTCGTAAAGTGGTTGTACAGGCTCGTAAACGACGTCGTAAAAGCCTTCTTCACAATTTTGGCAGAGGCTTACAAACCCTAAAAGTTGATGCTCGGAGTGAGCTTCTAGTTTTGAGAGGAGGTCGTTGATTGATATGACCAACAGCTCATCTTCGAAAAAGCACGGTCAAGATCAGCCTGAATTAAGTGGTCCTACCCCCAAATCCCAGCGAACCAAAATGGGCAAATCTGAAGACAATGATAAGAAGGTAACCTTGTTTCGATTCAAATTCGGATAAACCATCAACCCCATTTTCCAATCGCCAAATAACGATTTCCCACAAATCCTGCGCTTTTGGGACTGCGTAAAGATTACACCTTGTTTCCGTCGTTGATTCAAATTCGAAACTTTGATTTGCAGCTATTATGTTGCACTACAAGGATCTTAAAATCAATGTTCAGAACATCAAATATGATTTTAGAATATCATACAGAGTGAAAACTAATTCCTCTATATGCTTTACTAAAATAGGTTCTTTGTATTGATCATTATACAAGTATAACCATTTCTGGGTTTTGTGTAGAACATGGGTAAGAAACTCAAAGATTTGGAAATAAGCGTTCCAATAGTGTATGGGAACATTGCATTTTGGCTTGGCAAAAAGGCTAGCGAGTAAGTATCCTACATTGCCTCTACCTGGTCTAATGTTTTGCTTGAAGTCACTGAAATGGGTTTTAAAGTTAAGAAAGTCACCATGTTTATGTATATTGTAAGGTATCAGTCGCATAAATGGACAGTATATGTTCGTGGAGCAACCAATGAGGATCTTGGGGCGATAGTAAAGCGTGTTGTTTTTCAGTTGCATTCTAGTTTCAATAATCCAACACGTGTTGTGGAGTCACCACCTTTTGAACTCTCAGAGGCAGGATGGGGGGAATTTGAAGTTGCCATCACACTTTATTTCCACAGTGATGTTTGTGACAAGCCTTTGAACTTGTGAGTTGTTGGTTACTGCTTTGGATTTAGTAACCGGTGGCCTGGTTCCAGGAAAAAAAGTATTATTGAGCCATTTATTGATGCTCCGATTTCTTGGTTCAGTTAGAGGTTCGAAATATGCTTGAAAATTTGTATGCAAAATGTCAACTGATTTTCTAAGCATGTTTCAATTATACAACTTGCTTATGGTTCTGAAATTCTGCAACAGTGCAGCTCTGTTTCCTACTAAGTTTAGTTAGATAGATAGAGCAATTTGGCTGGAGTGCTTCATTATTATGAATGATAAGCTTGGATGACTATTATATGAATAACGTCTATTTTTGCTAACTGAAAAGTTTGGTAAGAGTGTTCAGTTATATATGGTCCAAGTGCTTGAATATTGTCTAATGATATAGTAGATGACAATACAACCTGTATCCTTCGTTATTAGTCATGCAGATTGCAAAGCATTTTATGTGAATGTCAAAATAATTTCTGAACCTTGTATTCTATTGAAGAGTGATATATATACAGATACCATCACTTGAAGTTGTATCCAGAGGATGAAAACAGTTCCATGTCCGCAAAGAAGCCTGTTGTTGTGGAGTTTTATGATGAGATAGTTTTCCCTGATCCTTCAGAGGCTTTTTTAGCTCGTGTGCAGAGTCATTCAGCAGTGAACTTGCCAAGATTACCTGCTGGAATTACGTTGCCTCCTCCCAGTATGTTATGTAGCAATTACCCCCTGTTATCTGCAGCTTTCTTTTTCCATGCTTGAGTTGAAAGAACTTGTAAATGCAGTACCTGTTGAGGATGCAAGTAAAAGGAGGAAAGGTGATACCAAAGACCATTCTTTAAGTCAATGGTTCACGAATTTCTCAGAAGCAGATGAGCTCTTACAGCTTGCAGCAGCTCGACAGCAGGTATGTATGACAATACTTTTATCATATTTAAAGTACGTAGTATTTATGGATGTCAAATCGTTTTTATGGATGTCAAATCGGTTTTGAATTGTTGATGCCTTAATGGTATAATAATGGATCAAAATGAGCCATAGTGCAAGCAGACGCTTGCATCTTTACAAAGTTGAAAAGTCTGCATCATATATGGTCACTTGTATATAGTAAAATACCCTAGCAATCTAAATTATATATGCACCTGATAGTTTCTGTATGGTGAAATGTTATAGCAATAGCATCATGATTTATGATCTTGATGCAAGGTTAATGTTTGATAAAAAAGGAAATATGTATAAGGATTTTTTTTCTTGAAATTTTCTGCTTTCTGAACTTGTACTTCAGATTCATCCTTCAAGAGACTGAGACTAATGATCTATGCTTGGGAGGTTATTTTTGTTTGTATGGTGTTTGCGGCCTTTTTTTATGGATTAGATGAACTCAAAATAACTGTGCCTTTGAAGTATTAGAATAGAATGAAGAGACATTTTTCTTAAATTGACATTGTTGTGTGTACTGATATGTGCATGTATGGGATTCTGGGTTGTAATTAAATTTTTTAATCCAACTTCTAATGAAAACGGAGCCCAACTGAGGGGAAGGAGGAGGGGAGGGACAGAAGACAGATAAGATGGTCTATATGCTGATGAACATCATTCTAATTTTATTTAATAGCTATCATATCATGTTACATCACTCCTACTTGTTCATCATTTAACGAATTAATTAACATCCATTATCATCAGTATATGTGGGTTCTATATGTTGTAATCATTTTCTATGTGGGTTCTATATGTTCTAATCATTTTCTATGTGGGGCATGAATATTTAGGATGAACATCATAAAGTAATTTTATAATAATGAACAACTAACTAGACTAAAGTATGTAATGCTGACACTATTCATGTTCTCCTTTTAATTTGAGAGCACACTGTGTAGATTAAACTTTATCTTCATCCGAATCAACTGACCTTTGTCAGTGTGTTGAAGTCTGTATTACAGTCCTTTCTCTTGCATAACCTTCATAAGCTGTTGATTGCCTTAGTGTTACTTGTATATCCCCATTTATGCTAGTGAATTAAAAGGGGGGACCTAAAAAGGGTGGTTGAATGTTCTTTTGTTGTTGTTGATTAATTTGTGAATATGTTTTAGCTTTTCTTGTAGATTTTTATTGTTCTATCATCTTAAAGTAGTAAGAAAATTGTGACTAAACTCACTGTGCTTCAAAATTCCAATGGCTTAGGTTCAAGCACATATTGCTAAACTCAGACGACAGATAAACTTGATTGATGGACAGCATCAGCAGCAGTTTAAATCTTCTTCTGACCAGTAGATGTACAATTAGGATCTTGGAAGTTTTTTTTTGTAATGACTGAGAGAGCAGAAGAATGGGATGATTGTGTGCTCTAACCAGCTAGTGGTTTCTTCAACTGTATTGTAACTTGTTTCATTTTTTTGTCTACGGTGTTGTAATTTTAGAGTAGTGTACCTCTGCCAATAAGCAGAAGCAGCAAACTGTGTATGATTTAACCATCAAAGATTAAAACAAAAGTGTAGTATTTCTCATTTATTATAACATATATTCAATATACCTATAAAATTCAGATACATCATCTGAATAAATAAATAGATTTATCATGTTGACAGCAATTAAAGACATGAATAAGCAATTTAATTAAGCATTTGTTAATAAGTTTTTGTCAAAATTAACATTATCCTACTAATGGGAATAGATTTCATGGATATCCATAAAAACATTTGTGATAGATAAAGTAATTATATGTGCAGGTAAATTATTTGGAAACTTGATGAGGGATATCTTAGTAATTTCATACTTGAAGTGGCACATTTAACAAATAAAATTCCAATTTTATGAAAATAATATAAACGTTTATGTTTATTCTTTTATTGTTGTATGGAAAAGGAAGGCATAAATGTTGCACTAATATATTTATTTAATTAAATTTGTGATTGGTCTGTGTTTCACATTCTACTTAATGCTGCTATCACTGAAGTAAAATAAAATACCTTCCCTGTACTATTCCTAATTTTAAGACTCAATTAACTAGTTTATTAATACGAAGGAAATAGTTTAATTTAGTTTATAGCAATAAATATAACTTAGATTTACAATTTGTTTTTAAATAATTACTGTGGATATACTTTGTTTTTGTAAGAGTATTCCTCTCTTTTGTTTAATAAGGAATATTTTACTTGAAAAATAATTAATAAAAGAGACGTAATGATCGAGTCTTCTAAAAGATAAGAAACATTTATTTTAATTTTAGTTTTATAAACCAAAACGGATGAAACAATATTTAGAGTTTAGGATAAACTTTGATTTCTAGGCATGTCATATAAGTATTTGCAGTCTTTTAAAAAAACTTCAGTATAATAAATATAATATATACTCTTACAAAATTATATTAATTTTTTTAATATATTTTAAAATATCAAAATCAGTACAACACCGAAAACCTCCAAATTTTTATCAATTTATTTATGACGTGGAAATTTATAAATTTGTCATTGAGAAATTTTTTTAAATAAAAACTTTCAGCATTAAGAAACTTTATTATTGTAATGCTTGTAATATTTTATAATTATATTTATGATGTTTTATATATATATATATATATATATATATATATATATATATATTTATTGTGCTTTTAATAACATTTGTTCACTAATTTTTTATAAAAAAAAAATTAGTAAATATCACTACAAGAAAATCATGAAATAAAAATCAATTTTTAGAGATTAAAATAATTAGTTACAATAAGAACTAAAATAGAGACCATTTTAGAAACTAAAAAAAAATTTCTAAATTAGTTTCTATTATTGTTAAATAGTTTCTAAATTGGTATCTAATTAGCAACCAAGATTTTAACTACCAATTATTTAGTTTCTAAATTTGGTAACAAAAACATTAGTGGCTAATTAGATACAAATTTAGAAACTATTTAACAATAATAGAAAATAATAAAAACTAATTTAGAAACACAAATTTCTTTTTAGTTTCTAAAATGGTCTCTAATTTAGTTACTATTAGAACTAATTATTTTGGTTTGTAATGTATATTAGACAACACTATAAACTTTCTTTACTATCCAACTTATTGGTATTCTAAAACTTTATCAATCATTTGTCATCTCAATAAATAATTAATCAAAGTAAAATGTATGAGTTCTTTTGGACAAATTGTACATGAATATAAGTGTTTAAATCCAAGTTTTATTTTTTAGAAAAATATACATTGACAACCTTGCTTTAACTTTAAGTATATAACTTTTTTTTCTTTATCTAAAATTTTAATTTTTATATGAAATAACAAAAATACTCTTTTTTATATCATTAATTAGTGGAGCAGATTACCAATATATCATTTCTTTTTTTAAAATTGGAAGTATGAGGACAAGTTCCATGATAGCCTACCCAAACCCTACTTGTGTTTGAACCCTATTTTTTGGAAGGTATAAAAGGTGTGCAAATAGGCACATGATAAAGAGTGAAAAATTGGTGGTGGAGTTGAGTAAGTGTGAATGATCAAAATAGTGTAGCTTTGAGTTGTGGGAGGAAAACATTATACTAACTGTTTTGAATTGGTAGTGCATTGAAGTGAGGGAGGGTAGGGTCCCTGCAAAGGCTGGCATTACATACACACATTTGAGTGGGTTTGGTGGGTAATATGGTAGGAGTAGACCTTAGGGATTGCCGTTAATGGGAAAATCCAACTTCCAGCTGTTTTATTTTGGTGGGTTTTGTAATTCTAAGTGAGGTTCCCACATTCATGTTCTTTTTAGCAGGTACTATGAGCAGACCAAAAATTACCAAGTAGGTAGTTTGCAGGTACATTGGTACAACATTGTATTGCATGTTATTGTTACCCAAGGAATGGCCTTTGGTACATTGGTTAGTACAGATAATAATTTGAAGACAAAAAAATGACAGTTGGACCTCAATTCGCACTATCATGGTCATGGACATAGCCTTTGCTTTTGTTGTGCCAGCTGTGAAGGACATTTCAATCTATTTTCATGCATACGTAATAAACATTTGTTGTCATTATCATAAACCAGACCAAGAACTCGCTCAATATGTCCTTAAGATTGACAGAAGCTTGGTCTTTTTGGATAGGATAAGACTCTTAAATTAGTAGAAACAAACAAGTTTTATCAATGGATTTGACATGTCACTAGCATCCTTTATCATAAATACTTCTTTATTAAAATAAAAGCTAAGTGAATAAAAAACCATGACAACAAGAGAATGAAGATTAAGAGATAATAAACAACATTTAATACTGTCATCATATTTGAACTATCTACTTTTGATTAGATGATATTATCTTAAGGGATCTCACTCCACACTATACAAAAGAAATTGAACATATAAACTAGTAACATAATTGCTTTAACTTGACCATCAAAGTGTTTTCTGCAGGTCCCTCATAAGGAGGAAGATTTGAACCAAGAGGTCACATAAGAAGAAAGACATGAACTTCATCTGTTAGCACTTTTATGCTTTCTGATTGATGTTTGTTATCAGACGAGGACATCTGGGAATTAGACAGTTAGATGTTTCACTTAGAAGAAATCATCTATCTTAGAAGCATTGTTACTTCTAAAAATTCATAGTTTAGTGGGGAAACCATGAATGTAGACATAGATAAAGATGATGAAGGTAACTCAAACTCAAACTCAGAAGAAGAACGTACTATTTCACAGAACTGTAAGAAGAGTTGTTGTGACAGTAAAAGAAGAAGAAAAGGGGTGTTGTGGGTTGTGAGGTTGGTTGCATTGGAAGGTAAAAAAAATGAGAAGTTAGGCAAATGAGTAAAGATGGGCAATTTCAAGTGGTTGGAATGATCTGAGAAACAGGGCCTTAGCAAGTGGATTTTGGGGGCAAGAGTAACATGGCCTTCATGTGCCAAAGTAAAGGTTAAGTCTCCATCAACTTAAAAGAACATCCCCTTCGTTGATTTGCTCCTCAGAGCACCGCATTTTGGTGAAAATGGTGGGCCTTTCAATTCTCTTCCTAATTTTAATTCCAACTCTTTCTCCAATTAATCTCATTCACAGAACATGCAGGGTCTGTCCAAGGAATGCGACATCCGTTTACCTGGTTTCCCATCTACACCTTACCTTCACACCGTAATACATTTATTTATACACATTTCATATGGTGCTAGTATCATGCTACGTACTTCCTTACAAACAAACCGACACAACTATCCCATTTTTTCCCTCTCTTCTCTCTCCACCTTACTTTTCCAATAACATCCATTACCATCATTCATCTCTCTCAAAATTTCTCCATACAGTGCAGCAAATCCATAAAATCAACCATCTTATTTGTATGGTTTTATAGTTTCATCATGAATTCAATTAATGCATGTAGATGTAGGAGTGGTGGTAACAGAGTTGTGTTGGTATTGGTTTAACCATAGAATTTAGTTGAATTTAAGTATGATGAGTTTTGGTTTAGGTGGTTGAATCTGTGCTTGTGAATGGATATGATTGATGTCCTACAAATTGGCATGGGATTTGGCATTGAGAGAGACACAAAGGGTAGGACATATGACTAAAATGCAGGACACTACCGTATATGATATGAGTAGTGACTGATTATTATTAATAAGATGAATTTATTATTGTGGGCATGGGAAACATGCTAAGGTAAGGAAGCAAGGTGGTGCAGGTTAAACCTAAATAGTGGTGCGCATTCAATATAATTTATGTCTTATTACACTTATAAGTTATCTAGTGGCCATGGCTTGGGCAGGACCACATGGGAAGCCCTGCATTGTTGAGACACTGATTTCTGAGTGCTATAACCATTCTATATCATATTACATGGTCCAAAGGAATCTAAATGCTACCACATCTCTATCAATGGGTTCAACATGATACTATAATTCTGGGATTGATGCCAAATCCTGACTCCAAAACCTTAGTAAATTCACCACTCTTCCCCACTTGCATGAGACCCTTCATCATTCACAATCACAATTGAGTTTTCAATTACTTTTCTTATTACACATTATATAGTCTTTCCACTAATAAATACCAATGTCTTCCTGAAAAGAACTAACCAACCAACCACGTTGTTGAGCATGACCACTGCACCTTCCATCGACAGCTTAGCCTGCTGCTTCTGCATCATTTCTTCTAAATTAATTCGGATCTTAAATTAATCAGAATAGTAGATAGAGATTAATTAGGCTACTATAGTCGAATGAATATACGTATATATGATCATCAAAATTGGAAGGGGATGAAGCATCTTCCAGGAAAACAAATTACTCTTACTGCTTCCTAAATCTCATTTGGTGTAAACAGAATATGTTACCCTTCTGCAGTTGCTTTCTTTGAGTTCTGTTTGTTATTTGAAAAATCAATTTTAAGATCAAGTTTTTATGGTGTGATAAAATTTTATTAGGTAAACAATACTACATTAAGCTATTATACAAAAGTACCTAATCTGTGGTGATCATGTGAATTGGATGAAATGGTTGAGAAAAGGACCCGAGTGTTTAGGCTTATATTTTTTTAAATATTTCAGTAGTTTGCTGAGGCAAGTGTTGCACTTGAACTTGAAGGTAGAGAGTCCAAATCCTGTAAAGTATGAACAACACTGCAACATACACATGGGTTTCGGTTGCATGAGTCACTTATCACTCCTCACTCGTCAGTATCACTAGCCGAACAATCAGAAAGGCCAAACCATCACCAGGACCAGGGTGTGCCAATGATTCCATTGAGACTGTGCAGGATTCCATCAAAAAATTCTTCCAAATTCCCTTCACTTTTTCATTCAGTCACACAACATTTGCACTCTAAAATAACAAATTGTGTTTACGTACTCTGTGTTAATGGATTTAGCAGCACCAAATCAAAAATCTTATGTATACAATTCATGAGCGAGACTTGTAAATCAAAATAAAAAGGGTCTTTCTTACATGTACCAAATTCCTGAGAGTCTATATAAGCCACACATTTTCCTAACCAGATCTTCAGTACCCATACGGAATCAAACTATTGTACGTTTCTTAAAACTGTGATACACAACTTTTTTTCACGGATACTAATTCTTTTCTGTTTTTTTCTTTTTATCACCACAATTACTTATCTGTTGTTGTTGATGATTAATCTTTATTAAGAAACCTGGTTGACTACTATTAACGGATCTCCTTTCTCAGTTTTTTCCTTAACTGGTAGATGAACATTTTGAGTGTGAATATGCAATTTAAAAGTAACCAATTTCATGATTGTGAATTGAGGAAGGGTTAGAAATATGAGTACAGAATAGTATTGTCCAAGAATTGAGTCAAAAAAGAAAGAAGAGAAAGGGTGTGAGGATTTGAGAGAAATGAGTTGGGGTGAATAAGAAGGTTGAAAGCAGACAGATAGGTAGGGGGAGAATTGAAGGTGTACTAGAGTGAAACTGGGACCATGTTGCTGTGAGGAGGACCAACATAGAATAGTATAGCCAATGGGGTTGGCTCCCACCATGTCCTTGCACAAATACACAAACCCCAAAACACCCGTGGTCTGTCCTTTAATTTGCCTCAGGCCCCACAATCCCTCTACATCAACCCTTTCCACCCTCTCCATAAATACCCCTTCATCACCCTTCTTCTTTCTCATCATCCACCACAACATCTTCTTCACTCTCTCTTCTCATCTCATCTCATCTCATCTCATCACATCACATCACATCTCAACCACTTAACATGGCCATCAGAAAATCAAACAAGCTTCCACAACATGCAGTCTTGAAGCAGATCCTGAAGAGGTGTTCAAGCCTAGGAAAGAAAAACGGGTACGAGGATGATGGCCACCCTGGTGATGTCCCAAAAGGCCATTTTGCTGTTTATGTGGGTGAAAACAGAAGTAGGTACATTGTGCCAATCTCATTCCTCGCTCACCCTGAGTTCCAATCCCTCCTTCGACAAGCTGAAGAAGAATTTGGCTTCGATCACGAGATGGGCCTCACCATTCCTTGCGAAGAAGTTGTCTTCAGGTCTCTAACATCATCGTTGAGATGAAAAAACAAACAAGGGACGAGGTTTATTCACACAATGGCTCTGACTGAAGAGGATGGCCAAGATGAAGCACCCCACCTTTTGCTTCTTTTTTCTCCCTTCGTCATTGCCGTTTTCATTGGCCTCTCATTCATATTCTTCTTCATTTGCTATTTCTACATCCATCTCATTCTTTTCTTGTCTTTTTTTGTGGGTTTGTCGGAACAACCTGTTATGAAGTCAATTATGCGACTCTAACTTTGTTTCCATGAAAAGATTTCATGGGTAGAAATTGTACAAATGTTTGAAGTTTTCCTCGCAGAGGTTTCGAAATAATATACCCTGTGAGAGAAGTTTTATGTCAATGAAAGCCACTTCATGTATGTTCTTCACTCCTGCTTCCATTTAATGCAAATTGAAACCATCAAGATCTGCTACATTATTAGTACAAGGAAAATCTTAAACTAAAACAAGATCAAGTTGTGGTGAAGGATTACGAGGAAGGTCAAAAATAATTCATTGTTGCAGTGAGAAAATCAAAGTATTAAACTCCCCACAATTTTCTAAGAATAATTTAGTTTTTTCTGTTAGAAAACTGTGTATTATTCAGAAAAAGTTAATGGACAGTACCATTGTTGTACGGATTAACACGGTACGGCTTGGCTTAACTTTTAAATTTTCCCAACTTGCTAGCAAATGAAACAACGCAATCACAGTGTAAGATTTTCTACAGTGATTATTATGGACACTTTTTTATTATTGATGTTCTTATGTTTATTTTTTTATCTCGAATATTATTTACTATATTTACATGTCAAGTGTTGTTGAATTATTAATTCATCATTTTTCACCTGTAGAATTGAATAACAAGAACCAAAATCATGTCAAGTTTCCTCACTTTTGTACCCTGTAAATATTTTTTTAAAACCATCAATGTCTGAGTTTGAATGTGACATTAAATAAATAAAAAGTAGAACATGTTAAGGAAGATTAACTATCAAACATCCCACAAGTTCCATGGCTATAGCAGTGGAACTTCCAATGTCTTTGGCACAATGCTGATGGCAAAGTTCGAATCTATTGATAGTAAAGTTCTGTTTTGGTTGAGAAAACAGATAATAAGGTTTAAATGTCTGAGAAATGTGCTGGTAAAATCCTATGTAACTGACTCAAGCCTTATAACTTATTCCTACACTAAATCTTGGCTGAATTTTTTAAGAAAAATTATTCAAAATTTAAGCTGAAGTCCATTCTATGGATTTACAATATGTTTTTTTTTATTATTAAGTTCACTTTCATGATCATCCCAATAAATGATTCCTTATTTTAGAAAAAAAAATAAAAAGGATTTTAGGATTAAAGCAATTGTGTTAATTAATAGTATAAAGAGAAACCAGAAAAGGGGTTGGATTGGAAAGGACCATGGTTTTAAGCCAATATGAGCAAAGTGGTTGTTAATGATGAAGACAGAACATAAATGATGGTTGTGGCCATGAGCAGACCTAGCTAATAACCCTGCAAGTACTACCCTTACAACCCTTTCTCTTTTCCAAAAGCTCATACACTTTTTTACATGCCCTTGCAAGTTGATAGAGACCAAAAAACTGCCTAACTGTATTACATTTATTTAATTAATGACAATACTAATAGCTTCACTTTACACTCAAACTCCTCCTCAATTATTTGTTGCACTAAAATCATATTATCAACTTTGTTATTTTTCCTATAGTCCTCTCTCACTCAATATAAGTAAAAGAACAAAAAAATCTCTTTCACATAACTTATTACATTCACTTGCAATTTTTGTGTTATTCTATAGAATTGAAGTTTCACATTTAATGCAGAACTTGATTATAACTTATAGTAAAAGTTAAATTTTGATTAAACACAATATGTTTTGCATTTACTAACTGCATCTAACTTTTGTATGTTTATCAACATACTTAAAAAAAGGAAGTCTTTCTACTTACACCAAGACTTGGATAAAATTATCTACTACCAAGATCCACCTCAAACAAACTTTATCTGAACACAAGGCTGAAAAATAAGTTTGAAAGTGGTTCTGGTTTTCCTTTTGCAGGAGGACCAGCAGAGAAAATAGGAGTGTGTCTGTGCTTAGATGGTCCTCTGCATTATTAATGCCTCTTTTTCTTTCTTTTGGTTTCAGCCACAAAAAGACTTCTGACCTCTGACATTCACAACTCCCTTATAACTGCCTTCCTCCATCACCAACTTGGCAACTCCCTTAGCACCAAAACATCGATCATGTGTCTTCTCCTTCCTACACTAATCCAATTTTCAATGTCCCTCTTGAGAAAAAAAAAAGAAGGAAAATATCTCCTCCCATTACTCTCTTGTCCATGCCTTTGGTTTCTCTCTTTCTCTCTCTATACGTCCTTCACACAACTAGTGAGGTTTTGATTTGTCTGGACCATAAAAGATTGTATATAATTTAAATAACTCAATACAACCTTCAACTTCAAACAAATATATGCAACTTGGAACTACATCCTTTTTTTTTCATTATGGTATATTGATGTTGCAAGTCTCATAGTGAAGTAATAAAAAAACAGAACTTTGCATTCACTAATGCATCCTTACAAACTCTATTACTCAAACATACATGCAGTTTTTCTTTCTGTTATATCCATTAGTTTCTATCTCCAATAATGCATTTGCACTTTGCCTGTACTTCACAGTTAACTTGCTGATATACATCAAATTCCCAATGGAATAATGTAGCTGTTATTATCTTTCACTTTACTGGGATATTTGAGATCTACTGTATGCAATTTCTATGCTGGAAATTTGTCCCCGGAGACTAGAGTGTCCCACCCATGTGTTCTCTCTATTTCGTGGAAGCTTCCCATTTTCAACTATTAAACAGATTAAGAATCAGATTGGTAATATCCAATCAGTGTTACCTTTTTGTTTTGAGTTAACATCTCATGCAAATAAAATTTGGTTTGTAAGAAAAGAAAAGGGTTTCTTTTTTTTATTTTATAAATAATTATAAAAGGCAAATATGTAAATAAAAAATGATATTTTTATCATTTCTTATATCTTTTTTAAACCAGTATAAAAATTCAAAATATATACTGTTTTTATCACTACTTAAAATGAAAAAAAAAAAACTTTTTTTCATACCAAAATATTATTACATGGCTAGTTTTTGTTGTATTATTAGTTTTTGCAAATGTTATTTTGTATCTCGTGCAATACAATTTGTTAATAGAATTATGAAAAGTTAAACATTGGAACAAACTACTTTTTCATAATATTTAGTAGTACTATAGAGAGTACACTAGAAATCTAAGAAGAAGAAAGGTAAAGGGAAGTGAAATTGCTAAAGAAAATGGTGAAAGAGAAAAAGGAAGAGGGTTGAGTGGGAGAAAAAGTTTTTTAGAACAATGAGACATGTTGAACCAAAGTCATTGTTTTAATTATTTATGGTAATATGTACAATAAAGTGGACTTTTCCCTGCATAAGGGCTTATTTTGTGTACTGGTGCACAGTGGTCTATAGACCTTGCATGTGCATGTGTATAAAAACATAAATACAAACCTTTCCCACTGACCACCCTACACCATTTCCCTTAGCTAGGTCTCAGTGTCATAACATCTGAGGAACAGGGTACATTTGTCATTGCATCAGAATGTATAAGGGTTTACTTCTGCTGTAAAAGTGAAGTTTTTTATATCTAAAACCAGTTGAAACAGACCTAGTGGTGATGAATTGGTGAAGACTTTGTTTGTTTGTTTTACATTTGATGTTTTTATTTATTGTGATGACTATTGTGGTTGAGCTAAAGACAGTGAAAATGACTGTGAGAAAGAGATGGAATGTGGGGTGTAATGTAAGTATAGAGAAAGCGTGTTGGGCTGCTGAGACAAATTTGAGAGAGATAGCCATGCCACCAATTAAGACAGTATCGCCACCATTTGCGGCATGGCCTGCTATATCATAAATAGAAAAACAAATACTTTCACATTCAAAAAGTAAAAACATTCATTTCATAATTCATTATAATAACTACGAAAAACACATCCCTATATTTTAATTTTATTGAACCGAATTTGAAAAGCAACAAAAAAAATTGATTAATCAATTATTATTTTTATTGGACTTTTTTTTTCTTTAGAATTTTACTATTTTTCTTGTTGGTTTTGGGATTGAAGAATATAATGGATTTCAGATTAAGGTTGAGATTTATTTTATGATAAATATAAAAGAATGATAACTTTATCGTTGTTTGAAGTGAATGTAAAGAAACGAAAGACTGACTGATATGAAAGTTATTTTATTTTTATTTTGGAAATTTTCTTTTTGACTTTTTTCTTATTTTTTTCTTATTTTTCAAGAAAATTCTTTCCATACAAATTATGCCTTATATTCTTAAAATAAAGAATTAAAGAAAATTTTTTGCTTAACATTAGTTTTAAAAAAATATTTTCAAATGATTTATATGAATGATGAAATGTTTAATTTTCACATAATTTTAAAATTTAAAAAATAAAATAATAAAATGAGATATATTAAAATAAGATCGGAAAAAAAATATTTACACCAAAAATATTATGAATAAAAATTCTCTTTATTTATATATATAGATATAATAAAATTAAAAGTAATAATTTACTAAGGTGTTAGATGAGTATATATCATGATTCATTATAAATATCATGTTATCTGTCATTTGGGCTGTCATAATTTTGTTTAATCAAAACATTTATCAGATTAAATAATGAACATAATATTAAATACTTTTTGGTATCTTGGTTTATCGGATTAACTATAATGATTTGTGTTGTTAGTATTTTATGATCTTGCATTTAAAAAATGAAATTAAAAAAAGTATTATTTTAAGATGAATGTTTATCGAAGAAGATAGGATAATTATGCAGTGATGAGATGCTTAAAAGAGAATTATTGTGAAGGTGGCATGTCTTATCAAAAGCTAGGGAATATTCCGTTATTGATGTCTTTGGGTCTGGAATTTCCCATTTGGTCTCAGGTGTTAGTATTATTGTTGGGAAGAAGGAAGGGACAAAATTGTCTTCTCATATCAAAAGTACGAATCCCATATCGGGTCCAACAAGGTTTGGGGAACTGTAATCTCACCCGCCGTCACTCACCTATCGAAGAAAGAAAAACTAAAACGCTGATTGTGACTCCACCGAATGTTGCTGTGATCGAAGTGCGCACAGTGATGGACCCCACCGTAATTTGGTAGGTATGAGCAGCACGTGATTGGCGCCCCCACAACACAAGGGAGGGCATCACCACAAAAACTCTTCATCATCCTTCCATCACATGATCATCATACTTCTTCATTCACAAATCAAACACCAATCATCGTATACGTAGAATGCATGAACAACTCTATCTTTTTTTATTGTTAATCAAATAATAATAATACTTCTCTTGTGTTGTGTTGGTTTCTATAATATTCTTATATTTTCAAATTTTAATGAAAACAATTAAGTTAAGAATAGTTTTCTGGATAGATACATGTTCCTGGTTTTTTAGAAAAGATAAAGTCTTTAATACTTGGTTTAGTCCAACAGAAAAGACAATAATACAAAATAACTTTTGAATTTAAGAGTGGAAGGGAAAATGTACATAATCCAGATCTAATATGTATGACCTCAGTACATCTAGAACATACAAGATATAGTTAATTACTTATATATTAATTTGTGATAATCGAGTTAATTTAGGTTTACAGGTATTAAGTTATTAAAAATAGGTTGATTAAGATCAAACTAAGATATGCATTGGTATTTATTATTTTATCTTCGTCCTCACGATTTCTGGACTTAGTGATTTGCGGTTTGTATTTCTTTTGTCTAAGATGAGCGGGATGGGGTACTTGCAAAGGCGCTCTGACACTCAAGTTACTCCGAGAACAATATGCTAGTGAGTTAAAAGTGAATGATTACCTTTGACTTTGGGTCTCCTCTCATATTTTTAACTTTGGGATGGACCTCAACTGTCATAGGTCTGCTCTTTAATTTAGATGATAGTCTAATTGTGTCTTAATCATAATTTATAATTAATCTAATTTAATTACAGTTAATCAAAGATTTATTTTATGTTTTTAAGTTTATTTCGTCTTGTCGACCATTCGGCCTTTCGATATGCGATAGTACATTATTAATTATCAAATGAATGAAAAAAGTTAAAATATTAAAGATATCATTATCCATATTTTGATAAATAAATTGATAAATGTCGAAAGTATTAGTATTTATTGCTTTCAAAAGACACTTTTTTCATATAGTCATACTCTAACCCAATGGCACAGCAGAGACCTAGTCAATGCCGATCCTTACAGCAATCTGCTTTGACAGAATTGACAACACTGTTCTCATATATTCCAAAGGAGAATTTGTTGTGTTTCATTTCTTACTTTAGAATAAAAAATACTAATGATTTTAGAATTCGTACTCTTTTAATATTTCAAGGAAGTGGAAATGAAAGAAAAATAACTAATTAGCAATTTTTTGGTAAAGAATGTCTAATATATGTAAAAGTTTTAATGAACGATACTTTGAAATAGAAATAGCAGCACTTACAAAAAGTTCTACGAGAACCACTGATGAACTAAGCATTTAAAAAATTAAAAATAATACATTATTGATGAGAACAATACCTTTTTAATTATGGATAACATATGATTTGTCCATTTATGACAATAATTAAATTTAAGTTGAAAAGCAAGCAATAGAAAAAAAGATGGGGAAATTTTGAATAGAAGAAACATAGCATTTGCAAATGCAGTGGATTAGGTGTGCTTAGGGATGGAATAGAGGTTAGATGTCTATTTTAGAGATGACATGACCAATCTCTTGTACCCAAATCAATTAATCACTCTTTCTTTCAAAAATAATTTGTCTTCACACCTTTTAAAACGGAAAATAATTATTAGCTATACTCATTTTATATTTTTCATATTCTTCTTCTAGTTCATTTTTTATTTTTTTATTAATTTAATTTTTTTTTATCTCATGTACTCGGACGACCGAATTGACCCTCAATGAGTCGGTCAAAAACTTGACCATTCAACTAACCAACCACAATGAGAAGATCGCATGACGACACGTGACCGACCAAGTCAGCGGGGTTATCCTGACTGACTTGAGCATTGGAGTGTCTTCTACAGGTACATCCCCGCCTGTGAGACTAGACAATTGAGAGGAGGAAGGAGAAGCAAGAAACTTAGAGTGATAGCAACCGACCAAAAGTAAAAGCAGAAGTAGTCGTTCTCTAGACTCCAACACCCGTTCGAAAATATCTCATTTTAATGATAGATAAGGTAAAATATATAGGAATTTTGATTATAGTTATCTTTATTTTTAGTTTTGGAGTAAGAATTCATCTTTATTCTAGCTTTGAAATAGAAGTGATAGCCTATTGTATATACCACAAAACTCTTCCATCAAAAGAAAGAGGACAATAATACCTTCACATCAGAACTTGACAAAAAAAACTATTATTTTAGTATAATATAATATTTTATTCAAAAAAATTGATTATTTTTTTGAAAAAAAAAATATTAAAAAAAAGAATGAGTGTTTCTTTACTGAGACACTCCCATTATGTGAAACATTGAAATGGGGGAGGGCATGGAAGTGTTTTATTTTGATTTTGTTGCATATATAAAATATATGTATGTATATGTGTGTTGAGGAAAGTTGAATTGTTGAGGGTTGAGCATGTGGGAAATGATAGCATGAGGGGCCAAGATGAGGAAAAATGTTGTGAAGAATCCAATTAATGAGAAGACAAGATCCATTGAGTCTGACCCAACTAATGCTTTCCTTTGAAACAATCACTTGGTCTGCGATTGGATACTTTTAGACCATCATTATTCAACACACTCCAACTTCCTCCTCTTTTACTTTTCTTACCCTTCTCTTCTCATTTTCTCATTAGATTAGATTAGGATCATTATCCCCTCAATCACTCTTCACAAAACTCCAACCACATCCTAATCACAATCACAATGCTAACCCCACAACATTTTCCTCTTCAAAACACCCTCATTTAATATTCTAGATCCCTCTCTCATTTCATTCCAACCTAAGACTATTAAAATAGATCACTATAGAGAATCACTACATTTCAGATATTATCGACTTTGAAACTTAAAATTATGGCATTTTTTTATCCTTAAAAGACACCTCCGTGAATTAAGTGAATTAAGAAACGAAAGTGTCACCACAAGAAAATCATTAAACAAAAATCAATTTAAGAAACCAAAAATAATTAGTTATTATATTGACTAAATTAGATACCATTTTAGAAACTAAAAAAAAATGGTTTCTAAAAAGGTTTCTAATTTTAGAAACCAAATTTTTTTTTAGTCTCTAAAATGGTCTTTAATTTAGTTAATATAGCAACTAATTATTTTTTGTCTCTAAAATTGATTTTTATTTAATGATTTTCTTGCCGTGTGTATATAAATTGTTTTTTATATGTGACTATTAACTCCTTAGTAATTAGTAATGTGTGATTATTGGATGTATCTCGTTTCATTACGATCTCAAGTCTGTTGAGATAACATCAACTAAAATTAATCATCGCATCATTTGATGTATCGTCTATTTTAGAACTTGAGACTCCATTACGATTTTTTTTCTTAAAAACGTTCAATGAATTAAGAGAAAAAAAAAAGTGTATATAAACTTTATCTACATCAATTTTTGTCTCTGACATTGACTCTTCTTAATAATGTATAATGTATGATTATTATTCATTGATAATTTATGATTATTATGTGTACCGAAATATAAACTAGCCTCTAATAAAACTCAACATTGATGAATTATGTGTAGACAGTGAATGATTTTGCTTTAAGGAACAAAATTGCCGTTAATTAATATATGTGTGCTTGCACATGCACCACTCAATTCTTTCTATATCCAATCACTATAGTCACTACCTTTCCCTTTACACTGTCAGCAAAAAGAAACCCGTGATCCTTTTCATGTTGGAAATTCCACAGTTTTTTTCTTTCTAGGGCTCATAAAAATTCACTCTGTTAAAGATATGAGTGGAAAATTTGCATGCACTCATTACTTTGAGCATTTCTCGTTTAACCCATATTAATTAGTATTACTCTCTCTCTCTCTCTCTCTTTGTGTTCCCTGGCCTAACCTAACATTGGCTATGCATGCACACCTTTATGCAGTAGATTTATGGGTACTAAAGATGGAATATAGTGTTCAGAAAATGTTCACGTACGAATTGACAGAACTAAAGCTGAATTCTTCGATCGTTGATTGAGGGGGTCATGTTCAAGAAAACACAATATGATTCAAAACAACAATGATGAAAAAGTGAGGGAGAAAAAGCATGGAGTGATGGAGTTCATATCAGACAAAAAGAGAGATAGAAAGATAGCATGCATTTGCATCACATCATGGTGAATTGAAGGACTGTGATATTTGATTTTGATTCAATGTACTATTGGTTTTCGTGTTTCGGCTGCTTAGATCCTTACATTATTGATAAACGCCAACATATAATATATAAAGATTCTGTTATGTTATCTTTAGAACTCCATCTTCAATTGATTCAGATTATAACGGTTAAAAACAGAAGTAAAAATATTTTTTTATTTAAATGTGGACTTATCTGAGAGATGTAAAAGTTGTGGATTTCACCATTATTAGGACATTTCATTCATTTTGATTCTTTATAAACGAATGTAAATCTTATTTTATAAGTTTTTTTTAGGTTGAGTTAGAGTTAAAAAAGTCCATTTCTTAATATGATATCAGAGTCATTTAAAAGTTTATCTTAATGATAATTTGTTGAGACTATCGAGCCGTTATATCTACTAAAGATTTTTATAGATGAGTACAGACCTTACTTTATAGTCAGTTTTATGAGATAGAGTTAGGTTTAAAATTTATTTTTTAATGGAAATTTTTTAAAAGTTATAAATTGATGAATTTGAGTGTGAAGGTGTTGTTATTTAACATTTTTGAAATCTTTATCTTTATAACTGTTTTCATTTTTCTTCTTTTGTGTGATATAACCCATCTTTTCCGTTTGCATGTTATGGTGCTTGCTTAATTATTGCAAATATGAAAATTCTTTTGGATAGAAAAGGTAGTTAGATTATATAAGGAAGCTCATGTCAAATCACTTAGTTGTGTGGTGTGTGGTGTATATGAAGATTTAAGACCTCATCTTATGAAAAAGTTATCTTTTCATACACTTTGTTCTTTTGAAACAACTCTTGCTATATTCTCTTAAAGAATCTTCTTAACAATTCACCTTCTGCAGACAAAGTTCTTTATAATCCACGAGTAATAATTATAAACATCTCAATATTTCATCATCTCATATGATAGGGTAAATTCATATGACCTAAAAGATCATATTATATTTCACACCGCAGACAAAGTCATATGAACCTCCATCGACTTTCACCAACTAAATAACTTCATCTATGTGATTCTATTATGTCAGTAGAGTCATGATGTCTTATTACGGACCTAACATATCAATACACCCTAACAATAATCTCAACGCGGTATTTCTTTTCCTGAAAATACTATATCTTGATCACACTTTCACATCATTCTATACCTCATGTAACACATCAATGCACCATTCAATCATATCATATTTTAAATTTTTCTAAAACAATTCAAATAGATCTCAAAATTCACCGAAACACATAACTAAGTTCACTTAATCATATTTTGAAATAAGATTTATAATTTTCACTTAAAAACAATATACAATAATAAACTAGGCTTTCAAAAGCAAAACTAAAAATTTTAAGTTTTGTTTTACAGAGAATCTAGCTTGAGCGAGAATTTGCTCACTTGAGCGAGACTCGTTCTCACTCAAGCGAAAAATGTCTCGCTTAAGTGAGATTCAACCCGAGAGCACTCAGAACTTCATCCTAAGTCTCGCTTGAGCGAGATATGCAGAAAATTTCTGCATAAACTTGTTTAAATTCAAAACCAATATTTCATTCAATTGATAAATTTATACATTTACATATTACATTGACAGTTCCTGTTCAGAATTATACAAGCACTCTCGTTGACTCATTGAGCTAGTATATCAATATATACATACATATGATTTCTAAATCAAAATCATTTAAAACCAAACAATCAATTCTCATCAAACATTTCATTTAACTTGATTCAACAAACTATTCAAATACATTCATAAACTCATTCAATTACAGACTCATATACATTCTACAACATTTACTATATCTACCATTTCATATTTCAATTTTAATCAATTTCCAATCGACTCAAAAAAAGAAATTCTGCAAACAAAAATTTAGAATTGGTGACCACGTCACCCCCACATCCAAATCTTCTAGTTTAGGGTTCTATTGAAAATTTAAACTAGCTTCACTTACCTTTACTTGAGCAGATGCTCACTAAGAGCTCCAAACCTACCAAAAGCTTCAAGAGTAGCTTAATCTGCGCCATAAAGTCTTAATAAAAAAAAATTAACTATACCACTAGGACTCTTAGCTAACAAAGACTAATCCTAAAGCTAAAAGGGTCACATGCGTAAACTTAGATCGAAACATATCTACAAGTTCAAAATTTAACTCAAAGAGAAGAGTAAAATTGAACTTACTTTATCAGAGATTCTGATCGGGTAGTCTTGTAATCTTCGTTGTCAAGAGTCTAATGGCAGACTCCTATTTCAAACTGATGAGCGAGGAAGTCAGAATCTTAGAGAGAAATAAGAGAAAAGGAAAAAGAAAACTTTTAGAAAGATGATGATTCTTTTGAAATGAAACTTGTATAACTGAATTTTTTATTTATATATTCTTTTCATTTTAATAATAAAATATTTAAGAATTATTTAAAATATACCATTTCTTGGATACTTGTATCTTTCTTACAAACATTTTTTTGAATTCTGCATACTTACTTTATAAAAACTTTTGGAAACATATGTATTTACACTTTTATTTTTATCTGTATTTATATTTATTAAAATAAAATATAAAATTTGTGTATTCGTATTTTATAAATATTAAATTATATATATACATATATAAGATAATATAAAACAAAATTAAATAAGGTGTACTTTGCTAATAAAAAAAATTGTACTTGGTTCAGCTTAATTTATTATGCAAGATTCATGCCACAATAAAAAGTTAAAGATATAAACATTTTTTTCAGCAATAATTGAAGTAACGATTCACGGTACTATCCCTTTTTGCTAAAGTCAATTCTCACTGATGTGTAAAGTTACATTGTTATTTTGGAGAAGTTAATCTTAAATTTTATTTTTTTTATAAACATAAACATGAGTCCAAAATAAAAATACATACAAAGTAATGTGTTACGTTAACAAAAAATATGTCAAGACATACAATTTAAATTTGATTCAATCTGTACCGAATTAAAAACCAAGTGATTACCACTAAATAGTTTTAATTATTTTTTTAATATTTTTAACCAATATTCTAAGGTTCTATCTCTTGTTAATCCAAAAAAAAAAAACATAATATATATTGAATTTTATTCTCCCTTGTACATGTTCAATTAATTAGTATATAAAAAAATTGTGTCTATTTATCAACATAAAATAATTTAAATATAAATATAATGAATTTAAACAAATAAACCACTTAACAATTTATGTTCTTCGTATTTTCTTGATTATGCTTTCGTGTCAAAATACGGTTTATTGTACAATGAAATAATATACATAAAAAACATTATTAAATTTTATTTTATAATTAACACTAAATCATAAAGAATGATTAATTATTTATAAGAGACTTGTATTTAGTTTATATTATATATATATATATATTATTCGTTTTGAAAGTTAGTGTTTTGTTACGATTTTATTATTTAAAAATATTTTTTTTAAAGAAAAAAAAAAAAAAAAAAAAAAAAAAAAAAAAAAAAAAAAAAAAAAAAAAAAAAAAAAAATAAAAAAAAAAAAAAAAAAAAAAAAAAAAAAAAAAAAAAAAAA
>Ga0123342_1001144_pt1 | contig 44271 bp, 14 predicted proteins | sample Turbeawhitnodule_FD_89960 | JGI IMG/M metagenome (GOLD analysis project Ga0123342, IMG submission 89960) | Root nodule microbial communities of legume samples collected from Mexico - Turtle bean Mexico white nodule | ecosystem: Host-associated > Plants > Roots > Nodule | place: Mexico: Nepantla...
ATATATATATATATATATATATATATATATATATATATATATATATATATATATATATATATATATATATATATATATACACACACACACACATATACACTTTACCTGGATATTTATGAGTGAAGGTATCCCAAATACTTGGTCCTCTACCACCCCCATTTGCTGCACCTTCATACTACATACACAGATACTTACATAATCATGTGAGTGAACCAAGCACCACAAAATAAAGCTGATAGAAAGAACTAAAACTTTTTAACTTGTAACGTGGAAGGTGTTTCATATGGAGTTGAACTGTGATAAAACATAATTGTAAGAGACAAAAATGTGTGTGTATTACCTGGTATGCTGAGGATGATGTTCCATAGATGAAACCAGGTGGGAAACTACTTCGATTCAACAGAGTTATTTCAGGAGTAGGAGCAAGAGCTTCTGTAACAGTAATCAATGAAGAAAGTAGAGCAATGAAATGTAGATGAAGATGAAAATAATATCTGTTCTTTGCCATATCTGCTAAAGTGTATATTTCATGTGTTCAGCAAATGCATTACTTTTATAGATAAAAACTTTGTTCCAACCCACACGTTTATCTACAAACATATATATTCTTATTAGAAAAATAATAATTATACTTTGACTCCGATTAAAGACAAAATCTTCTTGCTTTACCACTTATTCTAATAATATAATAAAATATATTAATATAATATCCTCATTTTACAACCTACTCTAATAATATAATAATGAATATTAATATTTTATATTAAAATATTTTAAAAAATATTATTAAAATAATAATAATAATTAAATTATAAAGTAAGAATAATTTTTTCACGTGTTCTTACATGTCAATTAACATTTTTTTAGTGGTATAAAAATAATGCAGAGTCGTTACCGAAATTGAATTTTTTTTTTTTAAAATAGCATTTTTAAAATTAAAAAACTATATAATTAAGCTTGGGTTGGGACTATTTATTTATCAAAAGTAGATTTATTTATTGTTTAGGGTCAAAATTCACTCGGAAATCAAATTCTCACCTTCATTATATCTTTGAAGACATATCGAAATTCAATTTTCTTGAAACCGAATTCTAATTTATTTTTCTATTTTTTTAAATATAGGAGAAATAAAATTTAATAAATAATTAATAAAAATAACTATTTGGGTATTTTTTTATTTTATTTTTGGATTTTCAAATAATGAATTAAATTAAAAATAATTTCAATATTAAACTAAACAATTTAATGTAAATTAATATTATTTAGTGTTGTGTAATTTCAATTTTAATATTAATTTTTATTATTAGTAATTATTGGTATAAAAATTTAGTAAAACAGAAAAAAAATCATTATCATTATTTATCATAAAAAATTGAAATGAATATTTAAAATATTAAAAAAATCATTAGCAAGTAATTTAAAGTAGTAGCTTGGTACATTATTATTTCCAGTTTAACTATATTAAATAATTTAAAACTATCTTTTTATAAACTTTAAAACTACTATTAAGTCATTTAGTCAGATTTTAAATTTTCTCCGCTAAATCATATTTGGAGAAAGTGTTCTCCGAAGTTTTTTTAAATCTCAAGAAAAGTCTTTCAAAACACTTGTTAAATACTATGAGTTTAAGAACCTCTTTAAAATATCATGGATTTCAAAACCTCCATTAAGAATCATGGGTTTAAAAACCTCCGTAAAATATCATAGGTTTCAAAACATCCGTAAAATACCATGGGTTTAAGAACTTTCATAAAATACCATGAGTTTCAAAACTTTTGTAAAATGACTTGTCCTCTGAAATAACTTTCAATCTCATTTTCCATCATCTCTAACAATCCTCCTGACTTCTCTCTTTCATCGTAGACACACAACTCTTTGAAACAAACTCAATGGCAGCCGACGACACAATTTTTCAATATTTTAAATATTCATTTCAATTTTATTGAAATTTTAAAATAAACTTTTGAAATCTAATGAATGTTAAAAAAAACCTTCATTGTTTTGCAGAAATTTTAAAATAATATTTATAACTTAACTAAGATTAAAAAACCTTCATTAATTAAATAATTTCTAAAATTATATTAATATTTACTAAATAAATAAATAAACTTGTTAAAACTATTTTTTCTTGAAAAATAAGAGTATACAAAATTAGTATCTTTGTCATTTGTTGAATGTAGATGTATAACTTTCATGTCTATTTCTTTTTTAATTAGATTTTTAAGTTAATCCTCGTGTCAGCATCAGCATCACACATGTGAAGGAAGGTTCTAACTTCGTCCACCATCACAACTAAGGATGACAAAAGAATTGGCATAGAGAGATATCTTCTAACGGATATTAAATACAATAATATCTTTAATGGATATGATATGTAATGTCTAAGACTATTTTATTTATTGCCATGTTGATATTACATAATTAACATGGTTAATGAATTTTATTTGGATATTATTAACAAATTAATGAGATAAATATTAACCAATAATTTAGAATTTGATTTTGTATCTATATTTTTTATTTAGACCTATAAAATTAAAATTACTTTTGAAATTTTTTTTTTTAAATTACACGTGTAACTTATTTAAATTTATTTATGCTAATATTTTATTACGTAAATTTATTTAAATTGTATTTTAAAATCAATTTTTCATGTGATTTTCTATTTAAAAAAAACTATTGTGAATGTAGACCCTTGGTTACTTTTTATTTTTTTTACGTGAGATTTAATGTGTATAAAAAAACTTAGATGTAAATAATAGGAATACATATTTAAATTTAAAAAGGGTAGCAATACGTACTTATTAAATATATAACTTTGACTTTGTTAATTTTTATTTTTTTTGGAATGAATACATAATTAACTTTTTAGTTCTGGTATTTGGAATGGATGATGACACATATATACATAAAATTTAAGCATATACGATATCAATACATACTTAAATATTTGTTACTCTTGTACTTGGAAGCAATACATATTTAATACTTAAATATGTGGCTTTGACTTTTAGTTGATTTATGACAAGTAGCACTTATCTAAAGTTGGCTATTGCTTTAATTTCCTTTATTTTTAAGGAAAATTTAATTCTATACAAATATAACATTTTTTCCTTTCTCTATCATTAGATACGATTTTTCTTTTTCATAACTGTTAGGTAAATTATTTCAACTTAAGTAGACAAGTTATTCAATATTTTTTTCTTTTTTTTTGTTATAAAAAAATAACATATATTAACAACATCTCAAGTTTGCAAGCTACCCAATGCACTTGAGCAGATATATATACGTCTCCTAAATTAATAAACAAGGTTGTAATTATTTGCAGTAACTACATTTCTTACTTCTTTTCACATACTTTCGATAATATTTCTTTCTTAATCAAGTCGATAACACCTCAACTAAAATCGAGTTAAGAAAAAACTACAAAGAAAAAAACATAAATTTGAGAATATGAAAATTTTTAAATTCTTATTTTTTCTTAAAAAAAATTGAAATTATTTAGTTTTAAACAATTCAATTAATCTAATAAAATTTTAGAATTTTAATTTTTTACAAATTCACTAGCCAAACAATGTAGTTTATTATAAAACATTTTGAATTCCTTAAACAAATTAATTATCCTCTTCAAATTTTCTATATAAAGTGAAACAAATCCCAAACAATGATGATATAACAATTGTCAACATGGTGCACCAAATAATGCATGTATTTGATTATGAGGGTTAATAGTGGTTGTTATAGGAAGGAGTTTTCCTTTTTCTTTTGATTTTTCTCTGCATGCAGCTGGAAAGAAGTTAGGGTCTTCTGAGAGATGATGTTTCGATACTTTGTTGTAGTTCTCCCGTATTTTTCCATATAAGTTTCTGATGTTTGGTTTTATAATTATAGAGTTTGACAGAATCTTTATTAAATTAGGTGTTAAAAGTAATTTGACTTTTGGCCAAATTCTATTCAATTAAGAATTGAAACATCCTAAAATATCTTCTTTTATTTTATTTATTTTTTGTTGATAAAAAAATAAATACCAATGCATTTTATCTTCAAATTAAATGATGTATAAAATAGAAGTTCCAATTTTAACAAGATAACAGGAGCTATTTTTTTTTCTGAACTTTCTATAAGGAACTTGACAAGCATGAAGAAAACTTTCTGGCAAAAACTACAACTCACTTCCTTAACTTTATCATCCAAATTATCAAATTACTTAAACCATTTACTTAATTTTATTTAGTTAAAAAATTATATTAAGGAAACAATTTATAATGATGATCAAGGTTTTCATTCTTAATATTCAGGTCTTATTTCACTTTAGTTCTAAGAGTTTCTAACATTTTCTAAATGGAAAGAAACTTAAACTAAGCACAGATATTCAACTCATACATTCATTAAGAAAAAAAAGGAATAATTAATAACTTAATCATAAAATTAGAAGAATTCAGTAAAATTGAGGATCAATCTTCACATAAGTAAGAATAAAGGAATCCTACTAATATGATTAATATGAGTAATTGCCACACTAATCATTGCATACCACAAAAGCGGAAAACTAAATACTTACGAGACTAGTTGTTTAATGTTTTTTTGAGTTTTGTTTGATCGTTCCTTATTTAAGTTGGAAGGTGTCCCTTGGTAGGAAGTTAATAAGGCACTAGCTTTTTATATATAAGGGTTGGACTACCCGTGAAATAGTTTCCATTTATTTATTTTTTATTGTTGATAAAAAAATTAATATGTATCAACGAATTGTTTAGAGTTTCAACTCAAAAACTATGGTTCAAGTTTTGCTATAAATATATAATTAGCTTCTAAGAAGTTTTCAAACCATGAACTTTTTTAAGAAATAATCTCTCATGCTCTTCAAATTCTCTCTTACTTAATGTACACGACTATTTCCAGCAATTGGGTGTTGAGTTGTCGCCATCAAAACTCGTATATCATTACTAAGTTTTCTTTCATCACCTATTAAACTATTAATATTAGTATGTTTGAAGGATTATCAATAACACAAGTAACTTCTAATTTTATAAAGAATTAATTATTTTTTTTCTGTATTATCAGAAATTGATTTTTTACTTAGTTTAAACTTTAGATATTAGATATTTATAATAAAAAAATATTATAACTAAGTATTACTTTTTTATGTAATAATTTTTTTTATGAGTATACTATAATAATATAACATTCACATCTACTCATAAATCAATATAAAACATTTTAATATATAAATTCACATATAAGAAATTTATTTATCACGTGAAAAAAAAGTATTCTAATAATTTTTTTACCAAAAGTATCCACTATATCTAAAATTTGGACTAAAAATTAAAACTAATTTAAAAAAACATATTTAACTATTTTATAAATAATTATTTTTTTTTATCTATTTACATATCCAATTCCATCTCAGCTATGTTGGATAACTGGACCATTTATTGTTTTAGATAATAATTACAACAAAAATTGTCTAAAGTCAAAAATTTATGGCTCAAATTTTAAGTAAGGGTTTCGATACCGTTTTCTAACTGTAGAGTAAGTGGACCCTACTCAAAGGTAATAATTTTTTAATAAGACTATATACTTTTCAAAAGCTACTATAATAATTTATGATTATATAAATATTGTTGGTTAAAATATATAATGTGGTGTTGGAGATGTGAAAGATTAATTTGATTAGATTTTGATGTAGTTTTTACTAAAGTATGTTTTATGATTTGATTTTTTTTTTACTATCATAAAAAAAATAAACGAACTATGTGATTGCATTGTACATGTGTTTCCATAAACTATTTTTTCTAAAAAAACAAAACAAAAACATATGTAGTCTATTTTGGACCGTGTTTGTACAAAACTTTGATTTTATATAATACTGCATTATTTAGTATTATTGTTCTATATTTTCTCTTGCATAAAAGACTTAAATATTTGGTTTCATACTTTATATTATCTTTTTAATATAGAGAGAAATATATATATATATATATATATATGAATAATTTACTTGCGCTACGCAATATTAGAGATCAATTAATAGGCATTTTTTAATGTGGATTTTTTTAGATATATGTCAAACAAAAATTAAAGTTTGTTTAGTTTCTTTGTTGCATTTTTAATCTAATAATGTTAAGTATATTTATAACATAATTGATGTTATCTAGTGTGTCAACATAGTTAAAATTGTAGATAACCTAGTGATGCTTGTCTATACTTTAAAAAAAAATATACTAACTGTAATTTTGGTCCTTGTTTCTCTTATTTTAAAGTATATCTATAGTTTTTTATTTAATTTGTATTTTTTTATTTTGCCTCCAACACGACATCATATATTTTAACCAACAATATTTATATATTCATTTAAGTTGCCATATTTGCCAATACAAGGTGGAAAAACTTCAAGCAAACAGAGTAAATTAATTATACTTGATTACTTGGTTGGAACACTCTTTTAACAACAACAACATTAATAAAAAAAAATGGAAATAAATTAATCAAGATGTGTGATAATTTATCAAAGGCACAGTGTGAGCACGATATATGTATGTTACATCAAGAATCTAAAAGTATCACAAATTAGGGATTATAGAAATATTAAGCATCTATCAGACTTTTTTTTATTTCATTACCCTTTTTATTATAACCTAAAATTTGAGGTTTTTCATCTTTCATTCCATAATTATTGCTTGTATCTCCATTATTTTTAAAATAATCACTTTATCTTTTATGGTATACTTCGGTGCTCTACTTCCATGATAACTTTCAGATTATTTATTATGAAAATATTTTAGAATATAAGTTTTTCAAAATATATTATATGTTTTTTTGGATTATCCACTACAAGAAAATCATGAAATAGAAATCAATTTTTAGAGACCAAAATAATTAGTTACAATAATAACTAAATCAGAGACCATTTTAGAAACTAAAAAAATTGGTTTATAAATTAGTTTATATTATTGTTAAATAGTTTCTAAATTGATATTTAATTAGCAATCAATGTTTTTTTTACCAAATTTAGAAACTAAATAATTGGTAGTTAAAGCTAATTAGATACCAATTTATAAACTATTTAACATAAACTACTTTAAAAACCATATTTTTAGTTTCTAAAATGATATCTAATTTAGTTACTATTGTAACTAATTATTTTGGTATCTAAATGGTTTTTATTTCATCATTTTCTTGTAGTGATATATTTCCGCACAAACACAAGAAAACTATTAAATAGAAACCAACTTTAAAGATAAAAAATAATTAGTTGTTATATTAACTAAATTAATTGGTAGTTAAAACCTTAGTAGCTAATTAGATACCAATTTATAAGCTATTTGTCAATAATATAAATTAATTTAGAAATCAATATTTTTTTAATCTTTAAAATAATATATAATTTAGTCAATATAACAAATAATTATTTTTTGTCTCTAAAATTTGTTTCTATTTGATGATTTTCTTATATTACATAATATATTTTTAAAAATTGTAATCCAAAAACACGTTATCAATTAGACAATTTATAAATGTGTTTCAAAATGATAAATTTAAAACATTAAATAAATATATTTATGAAAGTTGTAATACAAAATATCCAAAATCATATTTTGTATTAGAGAATCTATAAATGTGTTTTGAAATATCAATCTTAAACATTATATAAATATATTTTAAAAGTTGTAATCCGAAAACATGTTTTGAATTAGACAATCAGAAATATGTTTCGAAATGGCCAATTTAAAACATTATACAAATATCCACCTTCCCTTTTCAGATGATATAATCAGAAAACATTAGGGATTGAGCAATTTGAGAATTTTCCAAATTAAACAATCCAAAAAGTAAAAAAAAGAAAATTACAAAAATATGATAACTAACAGCTTTTCCCATACCTACATTCCACACTTCCTCGTTACTCTTCCCACCCCTCTATCCAACCTATTTTTGTTTCAAACTCCCCTGCCCTTGAATCCTCCTCATAATGCAAAACTCAAAATTCCACCAATGGGAGTACATAAAGCAAAACTTAAAACTTTATAGGCAATTGCTTCCTGCACCCAACTAATTTTGACTCGCACCCAACGAAAAATTCAAAACCCCATTTTGCCCTTTTCACATATTTGCTTACAGATTCCAATATCCGGAAGTCATTTTTATACATTCTAGATTTCAAAATCTGGAAGGTCATTTTCATATTTCATTTAAGCTTCCGGATGGTCATATCTGAAAGTGAATAATGAGTTCTGGATTTTCATATTCAGAATGGTGTATTGTGAATGGTGTTGAGGATTGAGATCCATAACTCATTTATGTTTGCTTACGGATCTTGACATCCAGAAGATCATTTATGTTGTCCAAATAAGCTTCTGAATGGTGAAATCTAGAAGTGACATATTAATTCCAGATTTATATATCCAGAATTTTGTAATTTGACTTACGGATATAAATATCCGAAAGACAAAAAGTTAAAAACATTAAAGACAAAATGGACATTTTATTTTATGTGAGTGTGTTGGGTGTGATATGGTGCACGGAGAATCAGCCAACTTTATATGGACAAGCCCATTTATTTACAGCCCAACAATCACCATTATGTGTCTCAAGTGAGGTAGGCCAGTAGCTGCTCTTTAGTCACTACCCTAATTTATATATAAGTGGTTAAAATAATTGCTATATTTTGAAAAGGTTGTAGTACGAATATTTTTTAAAATAGAAAAAGGGATAAAAGAAAAAAAAAACACACATTAAGTATGTTTTAATGAACTTCTTCATAAATATTGATAAAGGTAAAAAAGGTTTATTTTCTTTTACAAATTAAAAGTCATGATGAACAAGTTAACGAGTTTGATATGGGTAATGCAAAACATGTCACAGTAGTTATTGAGGTATGAGCACACATGTGTTTTTTCTTGTCCACTTACATTATATTAAATAAATGTATTTTTTTACTTACTTTGAGCCCTAACACTAGTGTGGATTTTTTTAAACAGAAAAATTTATTCTACTTAAATTTGGTGTACATAAACCATTATTTTATATATAAATAATTTTTATTTTTACTATAAGAGTATATCAAGTGACTAATTACTATTGAATATATCTTATTTTTATTTACCACATAAGCTTTCTAATAGTTAACAAGACGTAGCATTATTCCTATGACATGTCTCATTTTTACCATGACTTATTTAGATGCAGTCAAATCAGTATCAGAGTTTATAAATTATCTTTAACTATAAAGAAGTTAATTTTATTTTTTTATAATTTTTTCTAAAAATCTTTAAAGTGAATTTGATTAATTTTCGTAAAAAAATCAGGTTTAGGGTTACTCATATTTTCTGTGAGGAGATGCGTGTGCTGATAAATCAGTTAATTTATGATTTTTTTCATAAAGAATATATAATTGGCTTCCATTTTGTTTCTTCTTAAAAAATTTTATGAACAAGTATTTGTTAACATATGGATTCTGGTATAATCTTATTGTATTTTTGTATTTTTTTTAAATAATATTTTTTTTATGTGATGATAAATGATTGCTGTTAGTTTAAGTGTCAGTTTAACTGAGATGTTAATTTGCATAATAATATTTAAAAATGAAAACTTTTATTTTAAAAAAATATTAAAATACAGACTAAGGACTTGTAATTGAAATGAGGTTTAGGTTTAAGGTTTGAGAACAGAGTGGAAAAGAGACAAAGTAGTAAATTAACAGAAAACTACAAGCATAGTGGTAAATTTCCTGATTCATTCTCAAAATATAAATAGGAAAATAACAGCAATGAATCACGAAATGAAGCCCTCAAAGCAGAAAAAGATAAACAAAAAATGAAAAGAAGCTGATTAATAAAATGAATTGGTAGCTATGATGTTGTTGGCATCATGAGAAGGAAGAAGAAAGGTGTTTCAAGCATAGTCTTGCTTACAGAGCACACCAGCTTCTGCAGCTCTGCAAGGTTTACTTTTACGCCTGCTTCCATTCTGTCTAAATCCCTTTGACTTTGTTAAGCCATCAATCTTTGATCCCATTCTAACCCCACTTTTCTCCTCACCTGCTTCCATTTTCTCCTCCAAATTTCGTTTTCTTTTTCTTCCTTCTTTTGTGCTGTTCTGATTTTTCATCTCTTTGCTTGACACTACATTCTTCACATTCTCACCACCACCATCCTCTTCCATTTCCTCAACTTCTTCTTCATCAAACTCATCCTTCAACACTTTTTGTGGCCTTCCTCTTCTTTTCTGCTTTGGAACCCTCTCTTCCTCCCCACTTACAATACCATCCTCTTCATTGCCCATGCCAACACTTAACTTTTTACCCTTTCCTCTGCCTCTACCCATAATCTCCAACTCCAACAAAATGTGATCATGCAAACTACTTTCTCTGCCAAAACAAAATCAACATATCAAAACAGAGTCCCTTTTGCTTCAATTCCACTTATTCTTCCAATTTCAGGTTTTCATCTTGATTTTTCAGTAAAAGACTGTAAATTTAAAAGGATTAGGTCAATACTCAAAACAGTTGAACACAAATTTCAGAGGATGAGAATTGAGATATCTATCCTTGGAAAAGAAAAACTATATCAGAAAACACGAATTTGATTATTCAGCATAGTAAATGAACCAACAAAAGGCTTCTTCCGATCCGATCTAAACACAGTTTTGAAACAAATGCAGAGCAAAACGATGATCAAAACCTTAATCTATGATAGTAATAGATGAAATAAAAAAGGCTTAGGAAAGAAAAGGAATAGGATATTCTAATAAAAAAGCAAGAAATACTGAGCAAAAGAGCATGGATAAAAGCTTTGGCACATCCAAAAGAAAGCTCAAGCGATGTGGAACCTGGTAAAGGCCTGAGAAGAAGCAAAAGGTTGATGGTAAAACACTTGAGTTGGATTAATGATTGGAGATAAGAACTGCTGTTGCAGGGTAGTGTAAAGAAAACAGAAACAGAGATAGAGAGAAAGATATAGTTTCTCTGTATTCACTGGATCTCTATCCTCTCCACTCTCTCTGTTCAACCCAACCCTATCATTTCATTTATATATACAAAAAAAAAGTAACTGCTTCATTTATTTTATATCATCAAGGTGTTTTGCAAGTTTTTTTCTTTGAATCTTTTTAAACAATTTTAGTGAGAATTAGAAGAGAAAAAAAATGTGGGGTATTTGTTGCGTGGTGAGCGTGTGTGGGAAGTTTGAAATCCATGGGCTGCAATAGGGTGTTTGTGGTGTGAAACTTACTGGTGCTAGGTTGGATTCTGCTAATCAGCATAAATGTCAAACTCCAAAAGGTAGAGTGCATTGCATCTGTCTCCCAATAACCAGACCCAAACCTTCACTCTCCAAAATTTTCATCACTTCTCAGCCATATCATATGGACTCAAAAGAAACACTTTTTAGGTCCCACATCTTACAGTGTGGTTACTAATCTTTAGCCCAACAATATAAAACTGTTATTATAAGAAAAATCTGTTCCATTAAACTAATGCAACTTTCAACAATTAAATAATTTTTACTTGTGATGTTCTTGGTTCACTATAAAAATATTAGAAAATAAAATAATTTACACAAAAATTTTAGTTAATCAAGATAATTTTATGAAATTAATTTATGTGTGACTATTTTCCATTGCATATCAAAGGACACATAGTCCATTATCAAACAAATCAAAATATTTGGATGAGAATTAAGAAAAAAAAAAAACATGTCAATTACACATAACCAAACCAAACACATGTTTTATTAAAATTAATGTTAACTTAAATGTATTCAGCTTTCCATACCATACAGTGACCTACTACCGTGTACAACCTGTCCACCACTCATATAAACACACTTCAACAAGTTTATTACAGTCAGAATCACATTAAATACATTATGATTTAATTTTTTTTTGTATTGTGACATCATAAAAATTATATTTTGGTGTCTCTCTAAAAATTACTAAAAAAAGTGTATCTGTTTGTTTTTTTTTAAATGTGTTTGTGATTAATTTAAATATAACACAAAATGATTTTATTTATTTTTTATCTGTGGACATTGGAAATGTTTTTTAGTAATAATCCCGAATCTCACTTATAAGTGTACAGTTTTGCAGAGAGTCAAATAGAATAGTAAATATATATTTTTCTCAAGTGAATTAATTTGAAAATTTCCTTGAATTGATTATAAAGTAACAACTATAATGAAATAATAAGACATCTTCCAAGATTATGTTTTTAAATCGTAATATTAAATCAAACTTAATTTTAAATATATGAATTAAATATTCAAAATTTAAAAAATAGATTAATAAAGCCAAAAGAAATCTAAATAAAATATTTTTTTAAGTTTCTCAATTCATCTTGTACGAAGTTTCTCTACTATAAAAATAATAATAGTAATTTTGTAGAGGTTTCTATTAAAAGATACAATGTTTTCAAAATTTATGTCGTACCAAACAATTTTATGGTATTCTTTACATAAAGTGGTGGATGTAATAAAGGTGTGATGAAAAACAGTGTCGTGTAAATATAGAAAAAAAACTTGTCCACCAATTAAAACATACAAAATTAGTTTTTTTAGAAGTGTTATGATGGGTAGATATTGAATGGGGTTGTTATAGTAACCAATATCTTGCGACACTACATAAATGTCATTACATCACTTCAATATATGATTACGCTAATATATTATTCCTCATTTTCTTATATTAATGATGAAAATAAATAAACTAAGTTTCACACTTTATTAAAAGAAATAATAATGTTAAGCATTTTAATAAATATGAAGAAGTGAACCTAAACGAAATTTAGATTGATAATAATATTCTGAGTTCTCTCTCTTCATTATTATTTTTTTTTTCTTTTGTCCTAATAATTAATTTTGCTTCTATTTCTCTCCCTCTTCTTACTTTTCTATTCTCTCACTATTTATAACCATATTTTCCTTTTCTCATCTTCTCCCTTTGCCTGCCCCAAAAAACCAGACAAATATCCAAGCAAGGGGAACACACATTCTTCTCTTTCCCTTTTCCAGTTCCCAATTCTCTTGCCCTAGATTTTTCCCCTTTCCGCTGCATACCGATTGTTGGCTCCTCAATTCCCCTCTCCCTTAGGTTTCCGCGATGGAGTCGGAGGATGATATGCATGACGCCAACGACATCGAGTCCCTCGACGATTTCTACAGCGGCGAAACCGAGGATGCACCCTTGGACTACTACAGCGATTACGACGATGATGCCGATGATTACTTCGATGAAGCCGACAGGATTGAGTCTCGTCGCCCTGAGGTTCCTCCTCCCCTTTCTCTCTCTCTTTTTTTTTTTATTCAATGCGAGAATGTTGTCGCTCTGGATCACTTCTGTTATTCCGTTTTATACATCTTAGTGTTTAGTTGCGAGGAATACGTAGAGAAATTACTGGCCAATCAATCTTGTCTTGGATACCGTAGAATGTCAGGTTTCTGAAATTGTGATTGTGGGAATTGAAATGTCTGAGTTTCGTGTTTCTGTATTTTCTGAGCTGAAGTAGTATTTTGTGATTTTGTAAAACAAGTTGATGGATGCTATCCCCAGTTTCATGGCTAATTAGGGAGATTGGGAGAGCTAGTTGTGGTTTTTGGACTAGGTCAGTGTGTTACTTGTTTAGTAGTGGTGTCGCAGAAATGTATGCTCAACTCTGCTTCATAGCACTGGTGATTTTCTTGTATGTTGAGAGAAGAGGAGGTTGGTTTCAATGGTCAGATGATTTTCTTATTTCTAGGTACTTTCCAGTCATATTCATGAAAAAAGTTTTTTTTTTCGTGGTTTGGCACTGATTGAGTGAGTTCTGCATTTTCCAGTTCAACAACTGTGTTATTGCACATGGCCCTTTTTTTTTGCAATTATATATCAGTTTTCGACTAATTTTCAGCTTTCAATTTCGTTTTCAGCAAAATTTTACCATTTTGAAGGAATCCGATATCCAACAAAGACAGGAAGATGATGTCGCCAGAGTAGCAACTGTTCTTTCCATATCAAGAGTTTTTGCCAGCATACTACTTCGTTACCACAATTGGTAAATCACTTTTTTTAGCCTCATTGGGATACCATTTTTTTTTGTCTCTGTGACCGATCATACCTTCTTCAATGGTTCCAAACGATCATTTCTGCACTGTGTTTGTATGAGATGTTAGATTTCACTGCATTGTATATTAATATACTTAAGAGAGGAGTTGGTTGGTATGGCAGGAGTGTCAGTAGAGTGCATGATGCATGGTTTGCAGACGAAGAAGGAGTCAGAAAAGCAGTTGGATTGTTGGAGAAGCCAATTGTCCAGCATGATAATACTAGAGAGGTGAGATATGGATGGTTGAGTTTTAAACTATGAAGCACAAATGGGTCCTTTTTGAAGTGTCAGTGTTAGACATGTTTGTAACACCAATACTGCCCCATATGTTTAAGACACTTCTCATTAGGTGGCTAGTTAGATTTTGTTTTGGTGATTCAGGCACTGAGCCAACACCTTTCTCACTAATTTCTCTAAGAAATTGTTACATTTTTTAACTTTTAGAAATTCAGCTTAAAATGTAATAGAAAATATTAAAAATAATGCCTCTTGGTTTTTCTTTTTGGTTAAGATCATTATAACAAAGTGTAAAACTTAGTAAGTTGATGTTTGAGAAAGTAAGTATACCTCTTTTATTAGAGATTTCACATTGTTTATGGATTTTTATAAAGAGACCAAGTGCTTACATTGTAAGATGATGTCTCTTGATATTTTATTTGAGGCTCATTATTAGTTATACAAGAATATACAAATATTGTTTACCAATTTAGATCCTTTTTTGTTCGTCTTGGTTATTTTTCATTTCATTTGAGTATTTTTCTGTCTTCTCATATATGTGTGTATGATGCCCTAGTCCTATATTTTGAGCATTTGTTGTGTTGGGTTGGGGTGTCTCTGTCGTGTCTAGTGGCCATGGCAGAATCTGAGGCTGAGGCTTATAGGTTTTAGACTTGGTCAATTATGTAGTTGGATTTGATTTCATTTTCTCTTCTTTCTTGGGCTCTATTTGTATTTAATTCTTTTTCTTCATTTTTTCTGTGGCCAGCTTACTTGCGGTATCTGTTTTGAAAATTATCCTCGGGCTAGAATTGAAATGGCTTCCTGTGGTCATCCCTACTGTATCTCATGCTGGGAAGGTGCTTCTTGTGTGATATTACTCTGACCTTTTGTGATCTCAGATATAATGTAGCATCTCGTAATAAAATGCATGTTGGCTTTGGTTGCAATTTTCCTTTCATTTTATTTGTGTGGATGGGTGGGGGTAGTGGCAGGCAGCTTAGAAGATTTTTTGTATATATTGTTTAATGTCCTTCTGTTTCCTTTTTTCTTTTTCTGTCATATCACGATCTTCTGTGCTTTTTGACATGCTAGGCTATATCAGCACATCCATTAGTGATGGTCCCGGATGTTTGATGCTGAGATGTCCTGATCCCACTTGTGGTGCTGCTGTTGGTCAAGATATGCTTAGTCTTTTAAAATCTGATGAAGATAAGCAGAAATATACACGTTATCTTCTTAGATCATACATTGAAGACAATAAGAAGGTGTGTCCTCCCAGATATGGAATTATGAAGTTGATAAAGTGAAGGGGGTTATTCACTTTTTTTTGTACTGCCAATCCATGTGACTATGTTTTCCATGTTTCATTTTCATAAGATGTTCACAATTTTTCCAGTTGAGTAAAATGTTTGGCCTATTTATGTTATTCTGGTTAAGAGCCTGTTTATCTCAGTATATTTTTTTTTTTTATGAAAAATCAGTTCAGAAGTTTTAGGTTGTTTGTTTAAAGCTTTATTTTAAAACATCTGAAAAGAAAACTTAAATTTCTATTAAAAAGCTGTAATTACAAGTTTATAACTGCCTATTAATGAAAAGTACGCTTTATAGTTCTAACAGAATTGAATAAAACTTCTGTTTTTTGTAAAATCTCCTTTGAAATTAATAATTTTTTATATATTCCTAAAGGCACTTCCCAAAGGCTTAACAAACGTACCCTAAATTTATAATTTATGTGATTAACAGTTCACTATTTATCTCCTGTGATAATTTCCAACTCTACTTTTCTTAATCATTATTAATATATGTTGAACTATGGTGTAAATATTGCACATTTACTGTACAATAAATATACATTGATTGAATAGTAAATATAGATTTGTTTCTAAGAAATCCCTAAAATTAAGAGATTGGGAGTTTATTTGGTAGGTTTGCTCCAGATTTAGAGTCTTTATGTGTGGAGATTTATTTCCTTTACTTGAGGAGATTTATTTTTGTTTATTAGGATTTCCTTTTTCCTATAAATACCAATGTATTGTTTTTTTTAAATGAAGAAAAGTATTCCAAATTATTGCTTACTGTGTAAGCTTTTCTTCACAATATATATCTCCCAATGTATGACTGTCGTACTAATTTTATTTTTGGTTTTCTTTGTTTTGTCTAGTCCAAGTGGTGTCCTGCTCCAGGTTGTGAATATGCAGTCACTTTTGATGTTGGTAGTGGTGGGAATTATGATGTCTCTTGCCTCTGTTCATATAGCTTTTGTTGGAATGTAAGTTGTGTAGATTTTTCAGATTGTCATAGTTTTGAATTTTAGATTCTTGTTTATTTAGCCAACTGCTGTGTAATTGAATCTACAGTGCACTGAGGAGGCTCATCGTCCAGTGGACTGTGGGACCGTGGCAAAGTGGATTTTGAAGAACAGTGCAGAGTCTGAAAACATGAATTGGTAGAGATTTCTTAGATTTTGCTCACAAATTTTAGTACTTGAAATAACGTGATACTCTCTAAAGCTTCAGATATCTAATTTCCAAAAAATGAACACTTTTAATGTAGAGTATTTTGAAGGGTGAAAATTGTCTAAGGGGTGTGATTCCTTCAATTGAAGGAGTGAAAGAAATAAAATGCGGATTAGTGTTTTACTTATGTATGGATTTTCCTTGCAAATTCTCCAGAACAATTCATAATGTGTGGACTATTAGGAATTGGGATCATATATGGGTAATGGTTAAATAGTGTCTTCACAAGTGATTAATTGTGAAAGGGGTTATTGGAATGTGTAATGGTTAGTGGTTAACTGTCTGGGTAGACACTCGGTGGACAATTTCCAACGGGACAAGTATAATTTTTTATATCCATCTTGATCCTTGACTTTCCTCTGTGTACTGATAACTAGTTAAGGATGAACTGGTGCTTTTCTGGGTATTTTAGACTTCATGGGTTAAGCTTGCTGTGATATGATGAATTTCAGGATACTTGCTAATTCAAAGCCATGTCCCAAGTGTAAGCGACCAATTGAAAAAAATCAAGGGTGCATGCACATGACTTGCACACCGCCCTGTAAATTTGAGTTTTGCTGGTATGCATTCTCTTCCCTTTTCCCCCTTTATAATTAACAAATTACATGCTTCATCCTTTTACCCCCTTCTAAGCATTTGACAAAAAAAGAGGATATTTTGGGTAGTTGAGACTTGAGAGCCTATGCTTTCTGTTGATTGAATAAATTTTAGGACACTTAAAATTCAAAGCTTTTCTTTTTTTATTATCATTTTTATTGAAGGTTGGATCAGGAAAACAGTGGCGGTGTTTATTTTCTTACTGGGGAAGAAATATCAATTTAAATAGTGGGAATAGCGGGGGAGGGCCTTGTTTTCAAATAGTTTGAGCTTATTTGAATTTAAAATATTTTATCTACATAGGCTATGCCTTGGTCAATGGTCGGAACATGGTGAAAGAACTGGTGGTTTTTATGCTTGCAATCGTTATGAAGCAGCTAAACAAGAAGGGGTGGTAAGGGACATAATAATACTCAACTTCTCCCAGTTCAGGTTTCAGGCTATAATTAGCACAATATTCCATCCACATCTATTGGGATGATGGTGTTTGCTTATGAGCTAAATTTTGTTGTATGTAGTATGATGATACTGAAAGAAGAAGGGAAATGGCGAAGAATTCACTAGAGAGATACACACATTATTATGAGCGGTGGGCCAGCAATCAATCTGTATGCACCAGTTACTGTTCAGTAGTCGTGTTCTAGGGATTTGTCTTCAGCAATTTCTGAATTTATTCTTCCATAATTTATATTTTGCTTGTATTTCTACAATCCTGAGAGCTAGATTATTAGTTCTATATTATTTCAATATGTGATACTTTTTGTCATAATCTTCATGTTATTATGTTCGTGTTCAATTGGTGGATATTTAGATTAAAAGAAAAACCTATCGATGTTACCTACGGTTAGGCAAAAGGATAATGAAAAGAGTGGAGACTGTATTATAGAAGAAACCAACCATGTAGGTTGAGGGGGTTGTTTTGATAGTTGATTCTTGACGAGATTCCTCCTGTGTGAAAGGAAGTGCTTCCTTTGTTTGTGCTTGTTGTGTACGTTAGAGGGAGCTGGAATAATATCATCTTGAAAAGGAAATCAGTGTGTTTCGGTTTAGAGAGTGAATTTTGTTTTTTCTTAATAAGGCATGTAACACCTACCCTACCTAGCAACTTAATCTTTTTGGAGTATCTGTTTATTAGTGTCTGTGGCCAAATGTTCTAAAGTTCCATCCTCAGTGTATTCTTTCAACTAATAAAAAAGTTGAATTTCAGCATTAGATAGGTGGGTTTGTGCATTATCTATGCTTCAAGCCTAACTGAAATTCTCTTGTGATTGGGGATGTTAGAGATGTAATATGCAAAAAACATCTTCTGTATTGACCTAGCAAAAATAGGACAAAAGTTGGTCCTTGACAGTGTTATTGTGCCTCTGACTTAACGAGGACTGTTTTAAGTGGCTTTTAGTTTATATGAAGAAGACTGCTAGCTGGATAATTCGAAGCGGTTTATACTTTATATGTTACGGACATTGATTTGTTCTCTATTCTCTACTTTAAGCTGTATTCCGTAGTATTATTAATTTATCTGGGTATATGCATTTAAACCAGATAATTTATCTTACGCCATTATAAATATTAATATAACAATGCAATATATTTTTTCTTGTCTACAGTCAAGGCAAAAAGCTCTTGCAGATCTGCAGCAGATGCAAACTGTTCATGTATGTTACATATACATCTGTCATCTCCAGGCACATTGTTTGTAAAAAAAATTCTTAGCCTGCATGTAATTTTTGGCACTTCACGTAGCATGGAGTAGCCTTCACATCAGGTATGTTAGAATAACTTCTGGCAACTGAAAAAACATCGTTTCCACTTGTAGTATATATTCATGAATATGCACTTTTATAACATAGTACAGTAGCTCACTTTTCCATGTCATAAGCCAAAATCTACGTAATATTTTTCTGTTATTGCAAAATCTTTTGTTTATGCTCACTATTCCTCTCTCTGTTTTTGGGGTGCAGATTGAGAAGCTTAGTGACATACAGTGTCAGCCTGAGTCACAGCTTAAGTTCATAACTGAGGCCTGGCTACAAGTAATTTATTTATTTTTGTTCAGTTTGCTTTGTAGTATTATATGAAGCTTTAACATGGTTTTGATTGTTAGATTAGACCAGTTCATCTGCCCCCTGGCAGATAGTTTTAAATGCTTTAGCTAGTCATTGAACATTTCAACAATATCCTGCTGGTGATTTTGTGAGAACTTTCTTTAGTGCTAGTGATATTTTTTTAAATTTTTTTTTCTACTATTAGAACTGTAGAAATTCAATGTCAGCAGCCACTATTTCATAAAATTCATTTGGGGTGAAATAGATGGGTTCCTTTCTAGTAAGTGTTTCATGTTTTCAGATAATTGAGTGTAGAAGAGTACTGAAATGGACATACGCATATGGGTTCTACTTACCGGAGCATGAGCATGCGAAAAAACAGTTCTTTGAGTACTTACAAGGTTCTATTTTTTAACTTGAATTTAATTATAAATGTTTGTGGTGATTCCTCTGTAAATAATGCTCAACTATAATTTGTTTTCAGGTGAAGCAGAATCTGGTCTGGAGAGACTTCATCAATGTGCAGAAAAGGAACTTCAGCCATTCCTATGTGCTGATGACCCATCTAGAGAGTTCAATGACTTTCGCACAAAACTAGCTGGATTGACTAGGTATATATTACATATGTTTTGTTAAGCATTTGCCTTGAACTCGGTTTTTATTTATTATTCATAATTTTGTTCGGATTGGAGTTTGGCTATAGATTCATTTTCTGGTACATATGTTGACAGTGTGACTAGAAACTACTTTGAGAATTTAGTAAGGGCATTAGAGAATGGTTTATGTGATGTGGATAGTAATGGAGCTTCCTTCAGCAAAGCAACGAGCTCAAAAAATGGTGCAGGGAGCAGTAAGGGGAAATCTGGAAGAGTAAAGGCAACTTTTCGAACCAGCAGCATGTCCAGCAGAATGAATGATGATAGTCATTGGTGTTGCGAGCATTGTACCTATGCAAATGTCAGATCTGCCACCACATGCCAGATGTGCTATCAACAACGTCGATGAAAACTTCGTTCTCCATTTCAAACATTTGTGTCCTGCCCAATACCTTTTCACCAGAAGCTTAGATGGAATTATTCCTCAGTTTGTCTTGACATATGCAGTTTCCGTTTTGTGAGGCTCTTTAAATATGTGAACAGGATGAAAGGAGTAAGGCAGAAGAAAGGTTGCCCTCCTATTCAATACAACCCCAATTTGATGTATATAGTGTTCTATCTTCTTTACTTAACGAGGTTTTCTACTAAAGCCATTTGTAACTGAATATCATAACACAAATATGCTTGTTTGTGCCCCACCCTTTCAGGTGGTCTCTTGGCATCTTCCAAGATACCTAGGGTTAGTCATGTGTAATAAGCTGAGTTATATTACATTCTAAGAAATGATAAGGGACTGCAATAAATGTTATACAGTATCACTTGAAATCCATGGCACCTTCGTGAACTTTTGTGGCTGGTGTGTTTGTTGCGTGTTGTATCTCCGAACTAAGTCTGACCAAGTTTGGTCACCTCGGACACTGGTGTCATTCTGAACAGCAACACTAACAAAAAAAATGGCCACAATCCAAAGAACCCATCATCGCACAAAAGGAAACAAAAATCGGCAAAATGAAGCACTAATTTGATGTCGACTCCCTAACACGCATTTTTTATGACTAATATTCCTTCTGTCTAGGAACATATTCCCTGTTTCCAATGTAACCACCTTTTTTTATCACCTTTTCACTTGAGAGTAAGAGTATTTGCATATAAGAGCAGACCCATTTCATTAACAAGCGAGGGTGAGCAAATACTCGATGAAATCACAAAAAATAATGTTAACTTTTTATTTCTCCCACTATTTGTATGTATATAAAATTATATTATCAATTCTTCTTATTATTATTATTTTAAAACTGCCAAGACTATGGATCCATCACTGTTTAGTAGGTGTCCTAAACTATTGTAATTAAATTTCATGTATGCTTTTTCCAAAAATAAAATAATACTTTAAGAAGACGGTCGAATAGAAAACTTTTTTAGATCACTAGACCACCGGACCAGCCAACATCACAATGTTCCAATAGTTGTAACCAAGTCCAACAGGCTAGTTCATAATAAAAAAAATTAAGAATTTTAAAATTAATTTAGATGAATACTTTAAAGTGGCAACCTATTTGTAAAGGATGCAAAATTTAAGGTAAGTTATTGTATATATACTCTTCTTTCCTATTTTTATCATAGAAAAGTTGAAAACACAAAATTAAAGGTTTTAGTTAATCCACATTTTTTCAATTGAGTTAATCCACATTTTTTAAGTCCAATAATGTTCTTCATTTGGTGTATTGGATAGTGTAAAAATACATTTGCTGATTCCGAATGTTAGTTGTCTACGCCAAATGCATATGAAATATTAGTATAGTAAATAATCTATTAACTACACCGTGTTACATAACATGCAGTTCACCAGACTCAACTGGGCTTCTCTACAACTCTACACAAACATCACTTCAACAAGGAAGCCAAATCCGGACTGTTTCTTCCTGCACCTCCATACCTTCTTCTCTCACTTCCATAAGTTTTCAAATTTCCAAAAATGCTCCTTTATAATATTCCGGATTACGTAATCCGGAAGTCATTTTTCAAATTTGTAATTAGCTACCGGATTACATAATCTGGAAGCCATTTTTTAGATGCATGATTATTCTCCGGATTACATAATCCGGAAGTCTTATTTAACTTTCGGATTATATAATCCGGAAGTCTTTTTTCAAATGAGTTCCCAAATTACATAATCCAGAAACTATTCAATGGGAGTGACATAAGAAGGACAAAAATGTATTTTCATGTTGTATATGGAGGTGGGAGAAAAAGATATGGAGGTGCAGGAAGAAACAATCCCAAATCCGAAGTGGTGAAACACATTTCATATAATTAGTGTGGTCAATAAATCATTTGCTGCACAAATAGTGTAATCTAATATCTAAAACATTCATATTTTTTTTATGTGTAATAGGGAAAGTCTTAAAATGTCTAACAAATGGAGGCAAAAACTCGACACCACCATCTAACCAAAATGTCACTATTTCTGCATTTCATTTCTTATAACGTCCAATTTCCAAGACAAATTCCAATTTCAGTTGATGATTTTCTGATTTTTCCACAACACTCAATTAATGAAAAAAAAATGAAGTCAACAGAGATTACAACATGACAAGAGCTCATCTCTTTCTCCATGCCCGTTTCCATTTACTCCGAAGCAACCAAACTGTACACAGCTCAAAATATTACAGAAGGCCGCTTAATATGTGATGTGATGTGAGTTTTAGACCTTTTTCAGGAGGCATTAACTCAGAACTTTGGCCTACCCCCGTCATGAAATTTAGTTAGTTACACTTTCATAGGTGTGTCTTTAAACAACTTGATGCTTAATGCATTCAGCAATGCTCTTGAATACTGCCGAGAAGCCATTTTCCAATCTCCTCCTGTCTTCATCATTGCCTTAAACTCCCCAAAACTGATTCGACCATCCTTCACCAAACAAACCAAACAGTTAGATATGCAAAACCAAAAGGTACAAGTTTTACTTCATACTTGTTCTTACCTTATCCAAGTCAACATCATTTAGAATGTCTTTGATCACTTGGTCGTTCATGACTTCCGACTCATCATCTGATAAGGCATCTTTCAACTCCTCAAACTCAACATACCCGGTCTGATTCTTGTCAAAGTAACGGAATGCTTGAGAGAGATGCTCATCACCTTCGATCTTTTTCAGGTGAACACTCATTGTGATAAACTCATCATAGTTAAGGGTGCCGTTTCCATCAATATCCGCCTGTTCTCATGAGCAATATACAAAAGGTTGAAAGAATTCTTTAAGGTTATTATGAACTTTGAAAGAGATCTTGTGTTTTTTTTTTTCTATATATATACACGATTAGAGTTCTTCTCTCACATTTGCATGCATGCATGTATGCCTTTGAATTTAGCATAACGTTTTGTAGATATAGCATGTATATGTTAAGAGAAGATTTTCAGATATTGAAAATAGCATGATGTGATAAGAAAAGGCATAATCGAAGAGAAATGAGAAGTATCAAATAAGTGTTTATACTGTTGGGAAGCACTTACAGCTTCCATTAACATTTGGACATCAGGATCAGGAATGGCGTGTCCAATCATTGAAAGACCATCTTTGAGCTCTTCAAATGACAAATTTCCATTTTTGTCCTTATCCATCATATCGAACATTTTCTTAAACATAGCAAGTTGCTCATCTGATAGGTTATCTGCTACCACCTGAAGAGAGCACCCAATTAGGTATGTACTGCTACTTTAAATTGACCTATAATTAGAAAGGGATACACTAAAACTTACTCTAAGAACCTTTCTTTTGAATCTGTTCATCAAGGAGAATTGCTTGATCCTCATTCTCACTTGGTCTCCAAGAGAAATAGTTCGACCATGCTCCCTATTTTGTATCCAGGTATTATCTTTTCAAGGAACAGAATAATTATATCAGTACAGCTTTCCCATGCGATCAAATTAAACTGTCTTGAGCACAAACTTTTAGGAAAACTTGTGAGATTTTTAGTGAGCAATTAGTTTTGCAAGCCAAATTACTCCAACATTTGCAGCATGGCTTTCAGGTTCTTAAGCAGCAGATTTTAATGCAGCTTATAAAACATGTCCACGTTTAGTATATTTAACTTCTACGATCTAAAAATGCTACTAACAACATGCATATTCTGTCATTCTCTTTTTAACCCTTCTTATAATTAGTTAAAATTTACGCCAGTCTTATTAATTTGGAACGAAAAACACACAAAAAAGTAGAACCCAAATATCTAAAATTCTACATGAACTTCGTTCAATAAAAAAAATGTATTAGAGAGTATGTTAGACATAATGCGTTGCTTTTATTTCTAAATAAAGATTAAGAAAAGAAAATCATTTTTTGCCTAAAATCTGTAGCACATACCAAGAACTTCTTGAACTGTTATCCGGGTGAATGGGCTTGGATCAAGCATGCGTTTAACTAGATGTTTTGCTTCATCAGAAACTTTAGGCCAAGGATCTCTTGTGAAATCTACTTTACCCTTGATGATCGCCTGTGCAATCCCTTCCTCAGATTCTGTACTAATAATGATCCCATTATCAGAAGGAATTCCATGAAACAATTAAACTTTCTGAAAGGGGACTTTAGACTTCATTTTTCTTGCTTTGTTCTGCATGAATCAAAATGGGACCTACCTGCCCAAAAGGGTGGAACTCCACAAAGTAAAATATAAAGAATTACGCCTGTGCTCCAGACATCAATTTCTTGTCCATAGTTACGTCTCAAAACCTCGGGAGCCATGTAATAAGGACTTCCAACAATTTCACTGAATTTTTCACCTGTCGCGAAATGGTAAAATTGGTTATTTATTCTGTTTAGTATTAACAGTGAAAAGGACCATGCAATAATGCTAGTAGTAGTAGTAGCAGTGTACTCCAGTAAAACCAAAACTGAACTTTACCAGGCACATAGAAGGTGGAAAGACCAAAATCAATTGACTTCAATGCAGCAGTCTCGCTTGCATCTGCAAATAAGAAGTTTTCAGGTTTCAGGTCCCTATGTATCACTCCGTGCGCATGACACACCTGCAAAATGTACCCACATAATGCTTATATTAATGGGAGATAAATAGAAAAAAGAAAGATAAGATCGCAAGTTCTTGTTCAGCTTCAAAGAAGAAAAAACGCAAAGCAATCATCCCAAGAAAGAAGGAAAAAACAGGACAAAATAGCAGGACACTTCCAGAAATTATGCCCTTCATGAAATACTCACATTCAAGTTCAACTATTCTCCTCTCTCTGCGAAATGGCATAAATGTCTGCATAAAAACTTAGGTGTCTCTTTCTTTAAACTATGATGCATGCAAGAATAGTTGAACTTGCATCAATCCCTTTAACCCCATTTTGAATAGAAACAAGTAAAACAATCCCATGTATATATCAAACCATGATTTACATCAACGATTTTTGTCAAACCCTCTCTATACACACACACACACACACAAATCTTTTTCTTGCTTTTCCCTCTCTGGATGTGAATTGGCCCCTAGGTGTCCAAAGATAATTTCTTTCCTGCTTCTAATTCTATTTTGTTTGATTGTTATATTTCTAAAGTAAGGGAAAAACCACTCTGTCTCAACACACCCATATGTTCTTCAATTTATACGAAAAAATCAATACAAAGAAACCAAGATTGAGAAGAGGGAAGAGAATGAAAGATACCTTGCAAACTTCAAGAATGGTCTTGGCAACATTAGCAGCAGCACGCTCGGTGTAATGGCCCTTAGCAACAATCCTATCAAAGAGTTCACCACCTTCACAGAGTTCCATGACGAGGTACACAGCGTCTCTGTCCTCATAAGCCTCCTTGAAGGCCACAATGTTGGGGTGCCTCGGCAAGTGCCTCATGATCTGCACCTCTCTCTTCACATCCTCCACGTCAATCTCCGTCCTCAGCTTCGTCTTCGCAATCTTCTTGCACGCAAACGCTTCGCCACTCACCAAATCCACCACACGGTGAGTCACGCCGAACTCGCCGCGCCCCAGCTCCTTCCCGAACTGGTACTTGTCGAATATGTTCCCCGGACTCGGGTTGGCCACCACGTTCAGCGGACGCGCCGTCACACTGGACCTAGGAGCCACCACGCTGGACCTCCGCGTCTGCTCGTGGCCATGCCCTTGCCCTCGCGGGGACGAGGGCTTGCTTGTGTGCTTCACCCTCTTGCGTGTCCTCACGCCTTGCGTTGAAATGCAACTTCCCATGGATGATAGGTTTCAATAACACGAACAACGATGTTCTAAAAATTAAGAAAAAATAAACGTTGTTGCGAACAATGTTCGGTTTTGGATTATATAATAGGAATGATAAAAAGAAATAGCAATATTACGTTGGTGTTTTGCTGTATATATATATATAAATATGTATTACAGTAATGTATGATAATCCAAAGGGGTTGTGATGAATTGAGTTACGTTATGTTACCCAATCTCCATGGGAAGACAAGAGGAACCTAGGAGATTGGGAATCCTAAATTGCAAAGATGGTGAGAAAAGGAGAATAGGAATGAGAAGGAATGCTATATTTAGAATTGGGGCATTATGGGTCTTCTGTTGATTTATGAGTTGGAACATTGGAAATACATAGTTGGTGCCGCCATTTTCTTAGGGCTGTTATTTCTTTTTCACGTTTTTTGGTCAATAAAAAGACATGCATGCAAAAACGATTACGTATCAGGGAATATTCTCTTCCAGGGTTGTTCTCTACATATCATTTTCATGACTAGTTGCGGTCATTTAGACCTTTATATTATTTTTTCCCTTAACCCTAACCTATATCTAACCTAATCTATATTCTACAATTATGAAATAGAAATGAAATAGAAATCAATATTTAGATACCAAAATAATTAGTTGTAATAGTAACTAAATTAGAGATTATTTTAGAAACTAAAAAAAAAATTGATTTCTAAATTAGTTGTTATTATTGTTAAATAGTTTCTAAACTGGTATCTAATTAGTATCCAAGTTTTTTGCTACCAAATTTAGAAACTAAATAATTGGTAGTTAAAATTTTGATTGCTAATTAGATACTAATTTAGAAATCAAATTTTTTTTTAAGTTTCTAAAATGGTCTCTAATTTAGTTACTATTGCAACTAATTATTTTGGTCTCTAAAAATTGGTTTCTATTTCATAATTTTCTTGTAGTGGTAGCACAGATACGGACACGGATACGGAGATACGTAAAATCTCTAAAATGTAGGACACGAGGACACAAATCTATATATTATATAATTATGAATTATATAAATTGACAAAAAAGATTTATGTACACAAGTATGTTTCAAATTATTTTTTGGAGTAGAAAGATGTTTTTCATAACTGGTTCACAAGGATTTGTTTCTTATTTTTATAATCATAATAACAATTTATATAATAAAATTTGAATTTTGAGAAAAATAATGTATTTTTTCTTTTTAAAATTGTGTTAGAACTGTAATAGAATTGTTAGAAATCTAACAAATACTTTTTGAATTAAACACTTCATGGATACGTGTCCGACAAATGTCATACGAGTGTCTATCGGACACCAACACGCCATTTAAGAGAAGTGTCCGAACTTCTTAGACCCTAACCTTCATTTGAATTTATTGTTTCTAATTTTCTCCAAAAAAAAAAAGATATCTATTTGTTTGTTTTCTGTGATGGTGCGAGCTATGATTTTTTTTTTCCAATATATTGTGTTTATCAGCGAAAATATTCACTTCTAATTCAGCCATGTAGGCTTACATTCTTGTTAATATATGCAAATAAATTGGATGGCACATTTACTTTGTGAATTTTGATTTTTAGTTATATCAGTTTATTTTCGTATCTCCAAAATTGAACTATTATTTTGACAGAATTAAATATTATTTTGTTACCACTTTTAGTTATTCTTGGTTGGCCTTTTTATTTATAAATTTAATGTATAAAACATTCTCTCCTCGTTGGTGCTCGTTTTTCATTTATTTAATTTTTTTTGGAAGACTTAAGTAATTTTTTCCCTAATGTTTTATTTTCTTTAGAACATTACTGTAAAACATGGATTTGTACCCCCTCAACTTAAAAGAGAAATTGTAAATTACCCTTCTCATTGGACAATCATTATTGATCTTTAAGGGACAACCAATATCACCTTTACAAATTATATATGATTACAAATTTGTGTATAATGCAATCATGATATATCATTTCACATTTTTTGAATAAATTAAATTTTTTAAAAAAATACTCAGCCTTGTACAAAAGAATAAATCCTTTTATGCCTAAAACCCAAACCACTCATTCTAAGGCTTTAAACCTCATAAAAAAAACCTACATCCAACCTGTATTGAAAATGCCTAAAGAATGGCCAAAAACGTGTGCCTAAAAACTGCTATTGGCAGCATCTAGAGAAAGCATGAGCAGCACAAAAAAACATAATCCAGTAGTAGACTTTAAACTTAACTCCGATAGCGGGTGGCGGGTGGCCTGATAAGTCCAAAAAACACTTGTTATGATAGACTCAAAATGGCTATGATATCATATTATAAAGTGAACTTTAAGCCTAACTCAACTCCACAAAATCAAGTTATGAGGTGAGGTTTACACCCACTTATATACAATAAAATGTCTTAATTTCTAGTCGATGTGAGATCTCCAACATCTCTCTCTCCATAAGGGAAAACCAGCAAGCTGCATCAAAAGGAAACCAAATCCGGGAGTAGCTTTCTTTTCATCTGCTATCCGCAGGACTGCACTGGTCCTTACACTTGGTTTTCTTCCAGCATATAATTTCCACTCTGTTTAGCAGAAGCTCCTAGGCACCATTCAGCAGCAACTATGGAGCCTCATTATCTACTGAAACTTCTCCATAACAGCTTAAACCTTTATCAATAAGCCCTTATAGCTCAGTGGTAGAGCGTCAGTCTTGTAAACTGAAGGTCCGTAGTTCGATTCTGCGTGAGGGCAATATGCATGTTATAGAGTTATAAATCTACCAGAAAAATGAAAGGGAACCCTACCCTACATAGAGGTTCTATAGAAGTAGAATATGTGGTGGATTTTTGTAGTTTTTTTTTTTATCAGAATCTCTATTATATTTATAAAGGTTCTATAGAAGTAGAATATGTGGTGGATTTTTGTAGTTTTTTTTTTTATCAGAATCTCTATTATATTTATAAGTGTGGAGAGCAGTGTTCCAATCCTTTTAGACACTATATACATAAATGTTTGATGTTTCATAGTTTATAACATGCTGTCTCTTCCAACACAAAACTTATCCTCTCCTACATAATTCTCATCATACTTCTACTCATACATGGCACAATAACCTAATTATACATACACGATTTTGCATCTTCATTTTTACTCCTGGTTGCATTGTTTCACAGAAGAAACCTGGATTATCATCTTCTAAAATCATGTTGCTATAGCTTCCAATTTTCTGGTTGTATCATCTTGTTCCACTCTCTTTTTCATATGCTTCCACTTGTTATGACTTGACATCCTCCTCTCCTTATTGTCTTATCCATATATCTTGCAAAAAAAATCAGTCTCTTGATATTTCTCTCTAGATTAACCTACTCCAGAGTCCTCCATACACATTTTACTCACAAACCTATATCCTATTTGGCCCTTATTTGTTCCTTTCTTTGTAATATTATACCCCACTAAACTATTTTGGCTTTACTATTTATGCTTTACATGCATTGTATACAGTATGATGGGTCAAAATAGCAGTCTCAATAGGAGAAATTACTATAGAACTTTTTTTATCGAGGTTCATGCCTTTTGTTGCTACACTAAAAATTTCTTTCTGAAAACTTATTTTGTAGTTATTGTGACTATTTTTCTTTGCTTGAATCCCAACAGCTAGTCAAGAAAGAAGGGTTATCAATGTTCACATGAACACAAATAAAGAACTAACGAAAGAAATGGTGACAGAAAAAGGTAAAGTACTGATTTTGCAACAGAAAAATGAATTTGACATGGAAGATCAAAATGGAACTTGTATTTTGGACGCAATTATTTAGTTTTTAAATTTAGTAGAAAAATTTTGATCGTTAATTAGATATCTATTTAAAAATTATTTAATAATAATAAAAATTAATTTAAAAATTAATTTAAAAATTAATTTTTTTTTAATTTTTAAATAATCTTTAATTTAGTTATTATTGTAATTAATTATTTTAATTTTTAAAAATTGGTAGCGTTGTTTTCTCATTCATCACAGTGTGGTAGGAAATAATCTTCCAACTGTTATCACATTTCTTATAAGAAAAGCTAAGATTTACCTATCATAAAGTATGGAAAATAATATTTTGAGAATTCTTAGAGTTGACTTTATAAATAAATATATATAATAAAAGATAAATTTAAAATTAAATAATATGAAATATTAAAATAATAGTATAGAAAATTGTAACGCAAATATATTATCAAATGCTTATTTATTCTTCTTTTCTTTCTTTTGTTCAACCTTTTATAGTTTTGCTACCTTTTCTGCTTTAAACAGTGATTAGGAAGTGATAGATTCATACCAGTAAATAGTGTTTCTCTCAGTTTATTATTTAAATAACATAGCACAAAAATATAAATATAAATTTTTGAAATACTCAAAATATCCAAATTTCGAAATACTCTTAAAATTGTAGTATATCGTATAACAAGAAAGGAAGAATGGCTTTTACAAATTTTGGTTGTACGGGAGGAATGAAGAGAGGAAATAAGTGAATTTAAGAGAAGAAATTTACCATTTTGTGATAGAGAAGAATCTGAATAACTTTGTTATAAAACTTAAGAGTTTTATTTTGTATGTTACGCAGAATCATAAATGAAAAAAAAATTAATTCCCATAAAAAAAACATGTTTGTGCCTCATATATACATAAGTTACATGTGTTTATGGTTTTATTCATTTTTATGTCAAGTTTTGTACTATAAGCTCTCTATATATAATTATCAATATTATATCTAAACAACATTATTAGATGATATTTGAAATTTTCTTAATAGTTCTTACAGATAAAAATAGCATAAATAGATAAACATTTTAATGTAGAATAAATTTAACAAATTTTTTAATAAAATAATATATAATTGTAATATTTAATCTTTATGGAGACTGCTATTTTCCTGTTGAGGCTTGTGGACAAAAACTTGTAAACATGCATAATATTCTCTCCATGTTGTTTTGTTTTTGTGCACATTATTCAGTGACTCTGTTATCACAATGCGGTGCCTTTTGGTCGTTATTGGATGCCCAAAATTTGTTTTATTTTGGATTTCGTTTAACAAAAATTAAATAAAAACTAAAGCACTACAAAGGAGGGAAATTACTATCAGTATATTTTTTATTTGAATTAAATACAGAAAAAAATTAGAAAGTACAAAATTAGAGAAGAGAAAGTTAGAAAGAACAAAAGAACAGAGGATACAAATAAAAATATTTCGATATATTTTTAGTTGATATAATGTAATGATAGTTTTATTACATATCCTATAAACAAAATAGTTTTATTTTTTTATATAGAGTGACACTGTTTTTCCCCCTAGTTGTCATAAAATGTTTGATCAGATTAAAATAAGGTTTACACCTATAAAGAAAGGGACTGAGAAATGGATTGTGGATTCAAATTATCTATAAACTGAAACAAACTGTTAATAACTAACTTTTACTGATAAAGAAGAAAATAAGTGTGGTTTGTAGAAAAAAGGTGTGAAAAGTCAGTGCCCCTTGTGAACTTTGAGTGGAGAACTAAAATAAAATTAGTGAAATGAAAAATGGTCTGATCATAGTCTTCAAGAATTAATCAATGGCCAACAATGAGTGGACCATTAAATCCACCAATGGAGTTTACTTACGAGACATCAACATGGCTAGTGAGAGCACAAAACTCCAAATTTTTCCCAGTGTTTTGTTTTTGGTTGAATTTCTAACACTACAATACAAGTAAAAGACAGTGTTCTACCTTTTCATCTTTGCTATTTAAACATTGTGCTCTATTCTCTCTGGGCATTTTCTTTCACCCAAATCTTATTTTCTTCATTTCTCATTCTCTCAAAATCCCTTTCTTTGATCAAAACATGAGGTGTGGTTTCCAGAGTAGAAGCAAGGTAATGGGTTTTAGAAGCAGTTTTTTTCTTCCATGTGATTTTTTTTCACTATGCCTGCATCTGTCCTAGATTGCACTTGGTGAATTGGGTTTGTATATTTCTTTTGTCATCAAATTAAAATCCAAAGGCTAAAACATTTCCCCAATAAACAGTTGGTAGAACCTCTTTTGAGTGGCTTATGATTTTCTTTCAATCTCAGTTCATAATGTTTGTAATGAGTGTTATGCTTTAAATTAGATGCTGATTTGAAAATTCTTACCTTGTATATTTTCTTGACTTTTCTCTTTCCTTTGTGATCTTAAAACAAAAATGTATCCTCAAAGGACAATCTCTGATAAGTCCAATTTAGCAGTGAGTAACTGTTATTAACAAAAAGAGCTACTACAATGAGTTTGACTGGAACTGTGAATGATGCAACTGCTACAAATTCTCCTTGTGGCTGCTCTGAGACCTCAGGATCAGGGTCTTGTTGTGGATCTTCATCTAACAACAGTCCAACTCATCTTTGCATCAAGTGTGACTTCAGCTGTGATTCTTTACTCGCTCTTGATAGTGAAGACTCCGAGTGGATATCAGATTCCAAGTCTTACCATGGATTGTCATCTGAGAACCCTTCAACTCCTCTAAGGGCCAATGGAATACAGTGTGTGAGATCAGAAGATGATATCTCAGTGGAGCATCTTTTAGAAATTGAAGACATGCAAGAGTTTAGTACTGATGGACCACTCTTTTGGCCATATGAAGGGAAATGCAGCTGGAGTTTTGAGGAATCCTGGAGCCAGTTTTGTATCTCACCTAGGGGAGGGCTTGTGTTTGGTTCTAAATCAATGACACCAAGGATAAAGGAAAGTGGTAGTAAAGGCCATGAAAGTGTATGCACTGTAAGATCTGAACCTTATATGTCATCTAAAAGTTCAGCAGAGATGGTAACTCCAGAGTTGAATGATGAGAAAGTTGCATTGAAAGGCACAAAAGATGACAACAAAATGTTATGTGTAGACAAGACTCTTATTAATGAGGACCATGAGTCAAATTGTGACATTCTATTGGTTAGAGAAGGTTTTTGCTTGGATCAAGAGGCCGAGATTTCAATCGAGACATTGGTGGGGCTCAAGGAGTTTGATGGACGTGAAGGGCTTGATTCAGAGTTTAATGGTGATGTGTTCTTGCTAGAGCTCCAAACAGGGTGAATAGCAGAGTTACCATGAATTTTTTATAAGACCCTGCTACTTTGTATGGTAAAGCCCAAGGTAAACTTCCTCAAAATACAATTGAAGAAGCATATACCTTATCCTTTTTTGGTAGAAGGATACCTTAGTGCAGAGTCACTGGGTAAAAACAGGTGACATTTTCTATTCCAGCGGAAAAAGTTGGGTTGGTGATTTTGACCAGTGCTGATGCACTAGCACTGTGCACACTTCCATATTCAGTTGCCCAATATTTGTCATACTGATTTATATTGTATTATTTCATTTAATACAATATTTAAAAATGATTACAAAATTATAATTTTTTTAGCTTAGTTGTTAAAATAATTAATCATTTAAAATAAATTAAAATAGGATAATATACATATACACACATTTCAAATTATCAATTACATACTATCTTTCAATTCCTAATTGTTAACTTTTTAATAATTATATGATAATTTAATTCATTGGGGGAAAGAATTATCAATTACACACATTTCAAATTTCCAAAATTACTCTACCTAATTGTTATTGAACAAAACTAAAATTCAGTTTTATAATTACTTTAGGAATTATTTTTTATTAAAAGTCTCAACAAGCTGTGCTTGGGAAAGAGCTGGTGAGGTATTGCCATTGTTTCCAAAAATCCTTCCCCTAAAACTATTTTTATGTGTCTCTTGGGTGTAACATTTCCATCTGAAAAATATATTTCACACCTGGCATTGAATTTGAAACACATAATTAACTAGCTGATTCTTTAAGTAACTGTGATTAAATTCAAGGAAATAACGCATTTAATACTCTCAGTAATATACCCAATTAACATTTCACAAAATTAAAATTCAAAACACTATGTCCAAAATTAATTTATAGAAACCCTCTCATAATCTCTTTAAAATTTATTTTTCAACTTATATACATGTTAATTTTAGTTTATGGAGAAACTAAATTCTACTTTTTCTTGTAAAAAAAGCTCATGAAGAAGCTGATTTTATTTTCTTTTTCTAAATGAACTCATGAAGATACTAAATTCAATTTTTTTTTCTCTTTTAAAAGGAACTTACGGAAAAATTCGTTGACACATGTTAACCTTCTAGATTTTCATTTTCTAAATACTAAACGACCAAGACTTCAACAAACTGGCTTCTGCAACTAAAACATGAATAAGCCTAATTACAACGATGAGTAAAACAGAGAAATACAAAAAGTTGACTTTAGGCCCCGCACATTGTAAGAAAATGGGAGCATGGAATCAAGGAAACACCTTTTGTGCATTATAACTTCTAATATCTTACGTATTCCAACGGGTATGGCGAGCATTAAGCAACTATAGGGAGACTTTTTACAAAGATTATCAATTACTATGAGTGACCTGGCCTGATTGGGTTTTCTGTCAATCTTCTCCAAACCATCCTCCCACAATGAGCCAAGGTCAAGATAGCAGTGAAATAAAGAAGAGGAATGCCAACAGCGCAACCACCAGGCGCCAAATTCACCAGTGTCTGAATAAGGAAACAGCAAGTCAATGAAAACAGTGTAGTATTAATTGAAGGCAAAATTAATAAAAAATCAGTTACATTCCAAAATCTCAATTCATAAATATAATTCACAGTAAATCCAGGGGACCTTTTATTATTACAGTTTTCATGTTTTCTGAAACCTATTAAAATTCAAGCAGACAGGCACCACTAGTGATGACTGGTTACTAGTTACGCATTTGTAAATTTTAGGGCAAAAATATAATGCAAAGAGTGAGATCTTACCACCATTCCTGCAACAATGTGAACAATAGGAACAAAATATCTATCCACTTTGTTCCCCTCAGTGTACCCATTAAATGCGATGACCATTGAGAATGTGTGGATTGTGACAAATGCAAGAGCAATACTTGCTGCAATGTATATAAAAAACGGTGAACTAATAATTGGAGAAGTTAAATACTAAAAATATCATATCTCAATTTGAAAGAGAGAAAAAAATCAGAGCTATTGCTGCTGTTTATATATAAAAACAGTCTTATCTTAATGGGAGGAAAACGCTATTAAAGGTTCTCATGAGGCAACTCTAATCCAAACTCTACATACACTCACATTAATGAAATGAATATGCAATAAATCCTTAGATGGCAAAGTTTTCAAAAGTTTGAAGCTGTAAAATCCCATCTTATTCATATACATGCATACAACAACCAGCAGTGGGAAAACTCACCAGAAAGAAGGAAAAATGGAACTTTTGAACACCTGCCAACAAAATATGTTGCTGGACCAAATGCAGGAGTTAATAGGCTGATGCAGAAGAACACAGCATGGGCAACACCATGACCCAACCCACCAGCTGTGAAAAAAAAATCCAATATACATTTTACTAAAAAATCACAGTTTATCGTTCACAATATAGATCATATACCAAAAGGAAAATGTCTTTTTTCAGTAGCATCTTAACAAGTTATTCATTTTATCATACAACTAAATTAAATAAAGGATCCAGTTAATCGCCAAAACAAAGGGATTATCATGAAGGTTATTTTAGGAGCTGACAAAAGCAAATAGCTAATAAACTAATATAAAATTGATCAAACAAATGCAATCTTCATAGGCATGAAAGCCTCCATTTTCTTACCCAGAGCAATCAGCATCTTATCTGTCAGGTGAAGATGTGGTTTTGATACTCTGTCAGCAAAGGCGTCTAACATGTCTTCTAACCTCCTACAAAATATCAACAGGAAAATAAAATAGAATAAATAATTCAGACACAAAAGGAAAAACCAACATTGGTATAGCATATAAAATAAAACAGTCTGTACAAAATTGTTAGATACTTCCTCCATCATATTGTAAAATAGTTTCTAAAAGCATAAAATGATAACAAGGTTAAATTATAAACTTAGTGTTTATATCCAAAACTATTTTCGTTTTAGTCACTGCAAGACAGTTGTTTACAATTTAGCTCTTACTAAGTTATAACAGTGTTAGGACCAAAGCAAAAACCGGTAGGGACCAAAGCATAGAATTTTTAATGTAGGAAGGAACTAAAATGAGGACTATTTTTTTTTTTTCATGTAGATTCTAAAATGAAAAAAACTGTCAATTTCTTCATATAAGAGTAAAATGTGGATTTTACTTTCTACATATAAAGGGACTAAAATGAAAAATGATGAGGTGTAGGAACCATATTTTTATTTTAACCTAACAACAGTATCACGCCATTTGATAAGAAAACAACATGAATGGATGCAACAACTTACAGAAGAGCAATCAGCAATATAAGCTTACTTGTATATTTTCCATAAGAACAGCCTGAGGCCTTCTTGAAAAGCAACAGATGAGAATATAAGAATTGCAAAAGGCCACCAAGCAGTTGTATTTAGGGGCAAAAAACCCCTCCATATTCCAGACAGCACAATCAAACTAATGAGCCACAACAGTGTACTGCATTCACAAATTAAATCAACAGAAAAAAAAAAACTCATAAGAATCAACGCATAAAATGTCCTTTGAAGCCAATAGACTAATCATAAAACCCTAACTCGCGTAGAAGAGTAACTAATGGAGCAAGCTACTACATGGCGAGGGTGAATTGCGATATTGCATGGCACAGCGTTTGTGGTTACGTGAGATCAAGCGAAAAGAAATGGAGCATGCGTACCTGGAGAGAACGGTGAGAATGAGGAAGGGCTTTTTGGAAATGACGGAAATGAAGAGGGAGAGAGAGGGCCCTAACGCTACCAGAGCGTAACCGATTCCTGCTGCTACCGTCATCTCTCTCTCTCTCTCTTTCTAAGGAACAGAATCTGAGAAGTAACAATCACTTCCCAAACTCCTCTGCTCAGCTCCTCCACTCGATGAACACCGAGTCACTCATCTTCTGATCCGAATCGCTATTCCGGTCGTTACAAAACCATATTTCACTTTTGGGCCTAACTGTAAACATCTGGGCTAAATCAAGAACAAAAAGCCCACAATAGCCTCCACTTGATGGCAATCTCTTCCTCCACCTCCATAGCTTCTTCTGCATCTCCATAAATCTTTTAATTCCAAAAATATCCTTCAGAAAAAGATTTTTTCTTTTTTTATTTTCGAATTGAATAATTTGTACACCTTTCAAATTTTAAAATTAAAAATACAAAATTGTATCTTAAATTATAGAATTTACAATATATTTTTTAAGTTTAAAAATACATTCCAAATTTTATAATTGGAAAGACATTTTCTTGTATTCCAAAATTTAATAAAAGGTATTTTTTGGATTTAAAAATACATTATAAATTCTAAAATTCAAAATTTTAGAGTCCAGATAAATGAAAAGAGGAATGTTAACAAAGAAGATGAAAAAAAAAGTTATCATTTTATTTCTTCTATGAGTTACAGAAAGAAAACATGGAGGTGAAGTTTGATTTATACTTAGCTCTGAAATTAGTACACGAATAGATCATATTTAATTTCTATAATTGATTCCAATTAAAATAACTAATAATTATTTGCAACTTTTCAAATTTTGTATGTGACTTTAGAAGACAGGCACTTATGGTATTTGAGTATTAAAAGGTTCTAGGACACTCTTTATTCTTTTGCAATTAATTAAAATTTCTTAAAAATTATAAATTTTCACTTAGTAAAAAGTTATAGGACACTCTTTATCTTAGATGTGATTTCTAATAAATCTTAACGAATAAGAGTTGAGACTCATTAAAAATATTCGAGTATTAAAAAAACCAATTTTGATTACATCGATATTTAAATATTTTGATGCTATAAGTTAATAGAAAAATTCTGTACATATTTTTTATTAAATGCCAAAACTATTTAATGTTATTTCAATTGAAAATTAACATGTTAAATTAAAATTAAACATATACAAATTTTCCAAAACATAACGTTGATTGCTATATCAATGTGATGAAGTCTTCATTATGTGGGCAAAGAAGAGACATACACAAATCAAAATTGGATGAATTTTAGTTTCTGCACAAAATAAAAAAAAGATAGAAAAAATATAAAAAATTCAAGGCTTATAAAACCCCCAAAGTTTCAGATAATCCAACGGTGAATATACTTGGAAATATGTATGTGCATGTCAAAATAGTGACCAAAAAAGGAACCCAATTCCACAAAAAATGGTTAAAGCTTAGTGTGTTTTTGGGAGTGGTGAATGTTAGGGCTTCTTGTTCAGCCCGGGCTTTTTAGACTTGGAAGATGGGCTTGAGTTTGAGGTCTCCTTGAAGGCTGAAGGACACAAGTCTCTTACACTGCATTCTCCACAACGAGGTCTTAAAGGTGTACAAATTGTTTGTCCAAATCCTACCTGTTATATTCAAGCAACAAAAATAAATTTACCATATCAAATTCACTAATGAAACAAAACATACCAAATTAGAACAAGAAAAATCAATATGAATGAGTAATACAACAAATTGTTCAAGTAGGACTTTGAGAATGAATTGGACGTACCAATAGAGGGTTTATTGGAACCCATTCTTCCTTTGGAAGCCACCGTTGCAGTGACTCTCTTGTCTCTTCAGGTGTTGAAGTTTTCTAGCAATTTGAAGAAGATTGGTAACTTTCATTTGTGACCATTAGACAGAGTGAGAAGAGAAACTAAATCCAAACCAATTGAAAGAGATTATGTGTTATATAGCTGCTGACTAAAATTGAATACTTTCAGACATGCTACAAATGTCAGATTCTTTTGTTCGTTTGCTACTATAAATGTGATAGTTTCTGATATGATTATTAAACAGAGAATATTCATTCCATAAAATGTCTTCATATACATGCAGAAAATAAGTTGCATAACATAACTTTTTCTCCTAAAAGAAGCAAATCTAATGAAGTTCATTACAGCTGCACCTGTCCCAAGATGTTGCATGCAAGAACAAATAAATTAAGAATGCCCCATACATAAAATGTGAACATGCCAAACTTAAAGGAACCTGTTTTGTGCCCAATCTTGAGACCCACCCAAGCCGGTTGCAAATGCGGTGGACATGAGTATCTACACATATCCCTTGGACATTGTTCCATCCAGCATTCATAACCTAATGTGCACTAACAAGATTTAGCTTCTGAAATCTGATGAAACATGGTGCTTGAATTAGAGAGGTGGTTACACATACCAAATGAGCCATCTTAGGACCAATGCCTGGAAGTAACAGCAGTTGGTCAATTGAGCTAGGTATGTCTCCGTGGTACTTCATGAGACAAATATTTGCAATTTTTTTCAAGTTAGTGGCTTTTCTTGTATAAAACCCAACCTGGAAAAGATGCACAAATGTACAAGCATAATTACATTACAGAATGAAGCATAACCAAACAGAACTTGAATTGATAACATGCAAGCTGAGGACATGCAGGAAGTTTCACAAGTATCTTTCAGCTGCCACTTAAATTCAAATTATTTGAATCACAAGAGAGGCAGTAACTTCATAAGAAACAAGGAACATACAGGGTAAATCAACTTTTTGATGGTCTCTTCATCAACATTATTGATTGCTTCGGGGGTAAGCAGATCATTTTGAAGAAGGCGTTGAATTGCTCCTATTCTTAAAAAAAACACTTGTAACAGAACTGTAGTTGAAGCATGACAAACATTTTCAAGCAACTACCAAGTATGAACTACATACATTAACACTGATGGTAAACAAAATCTTGGGGGCAAATGTACAACATGGCCAAAATATTTGTTTAAATTACCAATTAATTTGCAATACAGAATTCAATCTATATCAACATACATAGATAATATCCATTTTTGCTAGCGCTTCCCTCCCTTGACTACTTCCTTCTACTACTTATTATGTCGTGTTTTATAAAAAAAGATATATGTTCAAATCTCCTGTATTTTCTTTCTTTTTTGTCCTAGTAATATGTTGCCATCTTATAGGTTGTTGGAAACACCCTTTTAGTCTTATACCATCATAAATCATAAGAAATGCTCTATCAATGTTCATTTAAATTACTTCAAACGAGGAGAGGCTTGTTTGCGTTTAACTTACAAATCCGCTTTTAACAGCCTAAAAGATGTTGGTAACCAGGATTAGACACATGCAAGCCTACCAATCTTTCAAGCTCTCTCAGAACTTTAAAACACCAGCATATTGAACTTATTACCCAAATCCAAGCCAACCTAAATTCAACCCAAAAAAAGCCACACAAAGTCATTACTTTCTATACATTAATAATCTCATTTTAACCAATATTTTCAGTTTTTCTATATTTTCCATCTCAATAAGTTGACATAAGAAACTTCTGCTACTCTGAAATATTTTACATGTGGCAAGTCAATGCTTCCAACCTCATATGTCCATAAGGTAAGAGTGCTTGGATATTTGATAAAAAAAAACAGAACATTATCATCTTAGAAATGTACAAAAGCCAGGAAACTTATCAACAATATTTTTTAACTAAAACTTCAGAAGGCATACATACTCACCATGAGTAACAGGATCCTTTGTTTGGCTAGATAATAGAGAAGATACCAGGACAGCAAATCTTCTCTCCTATGCACGTAGAAATTTTGACAAGGTTAAACTTGTTCACATCATGCTTCATACAAAATATAGAAGTTAAATGAATAACAATGTTCCTGAAATCATAACAACAATATAAGAAGAAATTTATCTTTCAAAAAGGCCATAAAAGTATGAGAAGCCAACCAATCTATTCAATACAAGATTACACAGATGACTAACTAGTTTGGTCATCAACTCATCATCATCATCTACTAATTGAATGAGTAATTGCTATACTCGTTGATGAATGACTATTGGAATTGTCAAATAGACAGCATTCACCGTGTTGTCTTTTTCTACCCCAAAAAGTTGTTTGGCAAGCCATATTCTATTCAATGTTTCTTTAGCAATCACTTTCCCTCAAAAGTAACAACACAGAAACCAATAAATAAACCTTAAATTTTCATCATAGATCAAATTAACAGCAGTAGAATACTTAGTCAGACCTTGGGAGGTAGTGTATCACCAGCTTTCTCACATCCCATAGTATCCACTGGTGCATCAGCAGAACTCCTCATTTTGCGAATCCCCTCCAGCACCTTTTCCCAGTGGGCAGGTGATTTACCTATATTGTACATGAACTAAATAATTTAAACTCAACCAAAAATAGATTGGAAGTAAATTAGTAACAAATTAATATGCTAACAAAATTATTTCGACAATTAAATGTTAATTTCCAGGTAAAAACTAAATAGTGTACACTTCATTAAATACATTCCTGAAAAAAAAATATGGAGTTTCATCAACAGGAAAAAACAGAGTACTTGAATATACATAAGGAGACATGAAATAAAAAATGAAAAATTCAGCTAAATCTCAGCTTTAAATTCATATGTTTACTACTTTACTACATAATTGCTTGTTTATGCATTTAAGTACTCTGGTAAACACAAAGTATTTGAGTGCATACACAAACATTGCTGAACTAGCGAGAGTCTGCTTGGCTACATTAATTATTTCCTAGGTCCCCCAGATTCAACAATTTTAAAAGCATTGTATTTAAAACCTTTTTAAGGAAAATCCTGTAATTAAAACAAACTAAGTTTGATCTAAAGGGGAAAGATATTTTTAAAAAGGAAGCAAAAGTTCCAAGTTTCAATTTTCAGTACTATTAATTACTGCTTCACAAGATTGACACACACAATTAGAATTTTGCTCAAGTATTAATGCATTTGAAACAAATTAATACCAAGGCAAAATATATGTCAACATAATTATCAACCTCATCATCCTATCAGAAGTAACTAAATTTTGATATCCCTATTGCTCTAAAATATTTACTTTTGACACAAAATAATCGATTGAAAGCAATGTTTCTCCCTAAAACTGTTTTCCCAATATAGAGAGGGAGGAAAGAATCCAGATTACTTTCCTTAATAAGCAAACACCTAAAAGACTGGCATGTTGCACAACTATAAACCTAATCCTTTCTAATTCTTACCACCAGGTCTAGTTGAAGCAACTTCACTTGCCACTGAAGCCACATCTGATTCCATTTCAGATTTCCCTGGAAGAAGAACTATTAGTATGAGAACTCATTCCTTCAATCAGAATATTTAACATGAGAATGTTTGGTTACTACAGTGAGTAACTAGGCAGGCTGTGTCATACACATTCATGCAAACATCTAATTCTAACCCTGGTTGAATATGATAGAAAATTAAAAAGGAGCAATCACCTTCGCTGCTTAGTGTACACCAATATAAGTTAACTAATTCCAAGATACAAAACAGCTAATAAAATAAGCAACAGCATTGTCAAATTATTACATTTGTACCTTTCTAAACTCATTCATATGTTCTATTCCTTTTCTATTATGGGTAATCACATACTCTTCCTTCTATAACACACCATAAATCGGCTCAGTTTATTCTCAGATCACTACAGTAGTAAATGAAAAATTCATAATACTTCTAATAAAGGACCATGTAGCTGTTGTGAAATTAAGTATGCAAAGCACATAAAAGATTACGCCGTAAATAAATGGTTCAACATGCCATAAGTGAAAACAGGGAATATCAATCAACATTGTAAACAAAACTGAAGGGGAAAAAGGTACTGACTACGCCGAGTCAATTCATTTCCTCCACAGTACGCAAAATCTTCGATTTCTGGAAGGCCAAACTTCTGTGTAACCGGAACCTGATCATATAACTCATTGAAAGTCAAAAACCTTATTATAACAACACGAAGAGCCCATGATTCATAACTCAGACACCCATTGATCCATCTATGCAGAAACAAGAGAAATTATGGAAAAGTTGAGACCTTGTGATCCTGGGTTGAGGGAAGATGGTCTTCTTCTTCAAGTTTGACAGCCATTTTTCTGGGATTTTTATTTCTCCTGACAAAGACGCGAGCTTTGGAGTGGGAAGCTTCAATAAAGGAAGTGGCTGAGTTGGGTGTAACCGGGACCTGATCATATAACTCATTGCAAGTCAAAAACCTTATTATAACAACTCGAAGAGCCCATGATTCATAACTCAGACACCCATTGATCCATTTATGCAGAAACAAAATAAACTATGGAAAAGTTGAGACCTTGTGATCCTGGGTTAACGGAAGATGGTCTTCTTCTTCAAGTTTAACAGCCATTTTTCTGGGTTTTTTATTTCTCCTGACAAAGACGCGAACTTTGGAGTGGGAAGATTCAACAAAGGAAGTGGGTGTGTTGGAATTTGGGGGAGTGACTTTGCAAAAGGGTCGAGTTTTCTCAGACATGATGATGCCCAAAGGAGGAGAAACTGAAACGACCAGTGATCGATTTGAGAGTTGTTGTATCAGAGACATTTTTATTTTTTGTTGATGAAAATAATTTTTGCTAGTATTTTCAAAAATATGTTTCTTCTTTCTCTCCTTTTTCACTCTTTCCCCATTCCCTAAATTTCTCTTATTTTTTAAAATTAGTCTTCAATAAATAAAAAAAATTCCAAAATGCATTGAAGATCGCCACTAGTTTTAGTTAAAATTCAATGAACATATATATATATATTTTTTTTTATAAAGTTTTCGTGTTATGCATCACTATGCAACTTGACATCTCAGCTAAGCTGACACCTCAAGTAACAACAATCATCTGCCATCACATGAAAAAAAATATTATTAAAAAAAAATAAAAAAAAATACAAAAATATAGGGGACTAGACCAAAACTCATATGTTAACAATACATAGGTAGATTATACCTATTCATAAAGAATTCTAAGAACAGACTAGCTGGGAGTCTATTATACCAATGAAAAGATTCTCTATGAATAAATCCTAAATTAGTCAACTTATCAGCACACGCATTCCCTTCACGAAAAATATGAGTTACCCTAAATCTGATTGTCCCACAAAAATTAAGACAAGTATTCCATCGATTCTGAAGCATCCACGGAACATTAGTCCTAGCAGTAAACGCAGCACAAACCAAGGCAGAATCACATTCAAGCCAGACATTAGTA
>Ga0123342_1001145_pt1 | contig 44269 bp, 21 predicted proteins | sample Turbeawhitnodule_FD_89960 | JGI IMG/M metagenome (GOLD analysis project Ga0123342, IMG submission 89960) | Root nodule microbial communities of legume samples collected from Mexico - Turtle bean Mexico white nodule | ecosystem: Host-associated > Plants > Roots > Nodule | place: Mexico: Nepantla...
AGTATAAACATCTGTGTACATTTTCTCTATCCCTAACTCTTTAGAATTCAGTTTTGATATTTGTTTACTGGTATAAACAACCGATTGTTTCTGCGAAACAACCGATTGTTTTCCCAGTGCTGTGCTTTTGGCTTTGTGTTTTGGAAAACTGATTTCTTAATCAAGGTATTTGTGAAATATTTTCATTCAAGGCTTAATAGATTGCGAAAACTCTCTTTAAACAATTCACACCCCTCTAGTTTAAAGCCATATATTCTAACAGAAACCTGATATCTCAGCTAGGTTGATACCACATACTTCAACAATCACGTGTCATCACATGAAACATACCATAAATTCAATAAAGAAAAAAAAAAAGAACAAACAAACATGGGGGACTAGACCAAACCCATGCAAAGAAATAAAATAAAAAAATCTCCCAAGAGTAGCCTAAGAAATATAATACATTGGGAGTTTATATCTATTATGAAAAAAATCTAAGTAAAGACTAAAAGGCAAACAACCATACCAAACAAACTCAAGCCTATTAAGAAAACATAAAGAGACAAGCTTATCAACACATTGATTACCCTCTCTAAAAATATGCAAAACTTTATACTCAATCCTCTTGCAAAATGACAAACATTTATTCCATCTACTATGCGTAAACCAAGGAACAAGATATTAAAAAGAGAAAACAAGACATACTAGGGTAGAATTTATATTCAGCCACAAGAGAGATGATAGCTCCCATCAGCTCAGCAAAGAGGGATTGGACCCTAAGAAAGGAAGAAAAATTTCCAACAAACTTCCTCACACTCCCTCTAAAACTCCCTACACATGTAGTCAAACCAAGAGAACCTCTAGTAGTACCATTAATGGTAACTATGATCCAAATAACCCGGGGAGATTGTAAGACTTTTCTAGACCTCGTTTTAATACCAAAGAATTTCAAAACAAAAAAGTTAAATACAACATTTTTTTATGGATTTATTAGAGGAGTTTCATGATAATCTGATATAAGTCTTTATGGAATCAATGGTCACAGTCATATTAATTTTTCTTTTGAAATCTTACATAATTTCTCATCCTCCAAATTATTCAAACCGAAAAAGTAACATTAACAAGGTTAATATGCTTAATCAAAGGATCCCTGGAAAATTCAAGAAAAAAATAAAATTAGCATAAAAAGAATTTAAAAGTTTAGTTTTTTATTTTTAAAATTTACTTTTTCCCTTTAATTATTTATTCACATATAAACAAACAGAGGAATACACTAAATCTATAAATATTTTCAATAAAATGTTTGATAAAAAGTTCTAATTATTCTCTCACAAAAGTTTAATAATTTTAATTTTTAGATAGATATATCATTAGTACAAAACATTGATTAACTATGTTCATAACCTTTTTTTACTAAAGAACTTGGTTGATCTCTTTAGTAATATATTTTCTTATTTATAATTTTGTTTGAATTTACAACCTTATTTAAAAAATCAAATTCAGTATCATTCTAAATTATAACTTCTTGATAATTGTTCTTATTTGAAAAAGTTGTAGATATCTTGAGGTGAGAAAAGTATTTTGTCTAGCAAGCCGAGTTGTGACTCTGAGAACTGATCATCTAGTTGTTAAAGACGATGAGGAAAATTCCACCTGCAAAAGATTATCAATAGTGTCAAAGTTCAAGAGGGGGTGAATTGAGCTTTTAAAATTTTCAAACAGATTCAGTCTTTTATCAAAACAGAGTAAAAGAATCGATTTATATTGGAAAGAACATATTTATTTTTCTGCTTACTTTAACATAACAGTATTTCAATTATAACATTTCCAGATATTGAGAGAATTGATCAACATGCAATGTATCACTTTAATATGCACAGATGAAGAACAGAGAGTTGAAACAAGATACAATCTGTGAATATTAAACTTCACATATCAATGAATCGTGCCAATTGATGTACTTAATTTTCACAGACCAATATACTTCAATTATCACCAAATTAGACACACTGATTTCAACAATATATTCAGATTGATTTTCCAAAAATCAAGATCAGTATGAACAAACCCAAAAAGAACATATTCAATTTTAATTGAACAAATTTATTTTCTGTCAGATTACCACATGAAACAATAAATGAGTGTAGAGATGAAGGAGGATTGAACACCACAAGATTATACTGGTTCACTCAAATGAGCTACATCCAGTCTCACCTTTTCCAAGGTGAAATCCACTAAGAAACAGTGCCAAACGATTACACTACCTAATGTTCTTGAACCCTACAAGAACAAAGCACACCTAGCTGGAAAACCCTATTTCAGCACTCCTAACTCTTCAAGAAACCCTATCAAGAAGAGTCTTACAACCACAATTACAAAGAATAGAAAGCTGAAATTGAATACACCTGGAAGGAGAATGCAGAATACAAAAAAGATCTGTAGAACAGCTTGCAAAAACAGTGACAACACCTCCTACCAAACTTAGGTCTCTTAAGAACAAGCACTCATATTTCTTTTGAAAAACTCTTTCAAGAACACGTGCAAATTCTTTTTGAATTCTCTGAAAACTCTTAATCTCTATTTCAAACTCGTTTTCTCAACCCTTTTTCTAGTGAGTTATGACTCTCTTTATGTAGAGAATGATTTATAACAGATTTTCAATAAACAATTTTAAAAAGTTGTTATAAAAAGAAAATATTGAAATTATAATGAATAGATTTATTTTCAAAAAGACAAAGAGAGATTCTAAACTGTTGCAACTCAATCGTTTTGATAGCTTGAAAAGGCTGAGCCAAGTTGCTTGGTGCACAAAACAAAGTTATCAAAAACTTCTAAAAAAAACAAGACACCAGATAAAAAATAATATGTTCATTTGACAAACAACATATTCATTTTCTGTGCAGTAAAGCATATTTTGGGAAAAACATGAGAAAAACATTTAGAAAATGTTGTGCTTGATCTTATCACCTTAATTAGGGTTAAGAGGTGGGTCACGATGCAAAAAAACTCACTTTAAACATACTTTATCCTACTACTTAAGAACAAATACAATCTTCAAAGCAAAACACACACTTTGCTACATCAAACACATTAACTTGAAGGAATCACATCTATCTTCAACACAATGATCCAAAATTCACACCTCCTCACGTGAAATTGTTTATCCAACTTTCTTTAGAAAGAAAATATGGGTGAAAAGAAAATAGATAGAATTTAAAACAGAAACTACTTTATGACTCAATAAAATATGAGATAGGAACTTTGTTTAACTCTAAATTGTACCCATTTACTCACTTCTTACCTTTGAATAATAATAATATATATCTTATTTATGTAACTAGTGTCATCTCACTTTATTTTAAAAACAAACAAAGAATAATTCTATGTGGGAGATTTCACATCGACTAGATATAAGGACATTTCCTACAGTATATAAGCGGGTGCAAACCTCGATTTTATAAAATTAAGTTAGACTTAAAATTCACTTCTTAATATGGTATCAATGTCATTCATAACCTATCATAGTGAGATTTTATTGGACTTATTAAACCATCTACTATCAAACCGTTATTGGACCACCTATAAATATATAATCTCACACACAAGTTAGCAGCCTCATCAACGTGAGGGGGTGTATTGGAGATCCCACATTGATTAGGGATAAAAAAATATTTGACAGTATATAAGTAGATCCAAACCTCACTTTATAAATTGATTTTACAAGATTGATTTAGACATAAAGTCTAGTTTTTAATAGTCTCCTAAATTCATTTTTATCTCTTCCTTCAAATAATAAAATTATGTTTTGTTATTTTTATTTTCTTATTTTTTTCTCTTTATCCCTTATCTAATTCAATCAAAATATAAAATTTGTAATTATCTTAATCATTTAAAGTGTTACCAAATATACTTTTAAATTCTTAAATAATTGAGTAATATAGGTTCAAGGGATTCCATTCTATGTAGGCTCTTCCAACTTACCTTCATTGATTTCCTTTTGAATATAATAATAACATGCTAGTGGTAGCTAATTAGTATTGCACAACGTGGGTTCGAGTATATTGCGAAGGTAAACTTAATGATAATGAAAAAATTAACCAAACCGAATTGTATAATGTACTCAAGAGTTACAAATTCAATACTTGATTTGAATACTATACGTTTTTAATATATAGAACTTTAAAAAAATTACATTACTTGGAATGTTTCTGAATTACTTAATAATTTTCAATTATTTTGTTGGATTATTATATTTTTAATTGAACCTTTGAATTGTGGGTCTTTCTTTCAATCAATTAACAACTACTGATGACTCTCTAATGTGTGTTGACTTTAGATCAATATAATTTTTAGGGAATTTCTTCTTTCATGTATTTCTGGTCATTCTAAAACTATAATTGTGAATTTGTATTTCGAATTTTTATAATTTAAAAATTATAATCTGTATTTAAAAAAATTTGGAATACAAAGTTGGTTTTCAAAATTTTACAATTTGAAAGTCATAATATTCGAAACCCAAATTTGTATTTCGAATTCTAGAATTTGAAAGTCATAAATTCGAAAGTCAAATTTGTATTCTGAATTCTACAATTTGCAATAAAAAGTTGGATGCTAAACTTTATAATTCGAAAGTCATTTTTTGGATTCAGAAATGACTTTCAAATTGTAGAATTCAAAATCAACTTTGTCTTATGAATTCTACAATTCAGAAGTCATTAAAATGTATTTCAAATTCTACAATTCAGAATACTCATAAGTCATTAAAATGCATTATAAATTTTATAATTCATAATACAAATTTTTATTTCAAAACTGTAGAATTTAGAAGCCATGTTGAGCGTCTACTACACATTATTTGAGCTATTTTATATCAAAATTCATATCATTTGTGTTCTCTTTATCCTAGGGATGGCAATGCGGGTTAGGTTGGCCTGTCTCGCGTAGAATATGCAGGTAACTTTACTGGCCCACCTCGTATAAGGGTTGACCTACAGATCAGTCCGAATAAAAATATTTTTGTTTATAAATTAATGAAAAATATATTTTTAAATATAAATTTTGAATAAATTTAATTTTTTAATTTATATGAACTAGGTAAATGGTCTCATACTATTATTCTTGTGACATATGCGTAATAAAATATAAGTAAAAATTTTGGAATGTGAAATTGAGAGATTTCCGAGGTTATAGGATTTGGAAGTTAAAATTTGTGTTTCGAATTGTACAATATTCCAGATTACACAATCCAAAATACAAATTTGTATGCTAGATTGTAAAATTTGGAATGAATAGTCTTAGAACTTTTTAGAATATAAGACTGCATGAAGAAAATATTTTAGATTTTTTTTTTAGATTTTTAAGTTATACAAGTTATGCAGATTAGCCCAACCCGCTCTACACTTGGTCCATAGTCTGCCCACACAACGCACCTAACTTTGTCATCCCTCCTTTTTCCTTGTACTTTACTATCTCTACCCGTTCATACTTTAAATATTTTACCTCTAGTTCATGTCATTAAAGATAGTTTCTTCCATAAGTTTGGAGTTCACGATTGCTCTCATTCAGAAGATTATGGAAGTGCAGAGACTTAGAAGGATAAAAATAAACTTCTATAGAGTTACAAGAAAAAATAAATGAGGTGGAGGAATAACCTCTCAATTAGACTAGTTTTTCTTTTAGAAAAAAATGGTTAAAATGAAAAATTATGTAAATTTCATAAACCCTAAACCCTAAATTTCATCGACAAATAGTTAATTATGGAATGAAGATTAAAATATAATTTCTAAAAGATATGAAATGCATTATGGAATAAGCTTTTCAGAATAAACTTTCAACAACATATAAGATGTCAAGAGGAAACTTTCTAGAATATAAGATATGCACTCCATAACAAAATTATTGAAACACGATTTTCATAACAAGCTTTCCAAAATATATGTAATACCTTTTGGAACAAGTCTCTCTCTTTCTCTCTTCTTTTTCTCTTATGAAGTGTAATTAGTAATTATGAAAATGCAGGAAGCAAAAACCTCTGAACTCTTGTTATTGGTTTTTGGTATTCTTCTTAAGACTATTGTTTCCTGCACCCAATAAATTTGCTTCTTGCACTCAATAAATTCTTCTTAAGACTATTGTTTCCTGCACCCAATAAATTTGCTTCTTGCACTCAATAAATTCTTCTTAAGACTATTGTTTCCTGCACCCAATTCTATTATGTGTTCTGCCATATTTTATTACATAATTAAGTCCTTTTATTTTCTATTTCTAAAATTAATGAAAAAAAGAACCTGTGATTTTGTACTTTAAACTCTTAAATTATTACTACCATTAAAATATTTGAGGGCTGGTGACGGGATTATTAGGAAATGAAAGATTTTAAAAGTGCAGCAAAAATTTACTAAACTTTAATAGAAATTGAAGAATTGTATAGGATGTAAGATTAGGGTTGAGGAGGGAATGCTTGGAGGAGTAAAATTCTAGTGTTCTAATCTATGTAGTCCAGATACTTACACTGACATTGATACGACACGGATATGGATACGGAGATACGTAAAATCTCTAAAATGTAGGACACAGGACACGAATCTATATATTATATAATTATAAATTATATAAATTGACAATAAAGATTTATGTGTACAAGTATGTTCCAGATTATTTTTTTGGAATAGAAAGATGTTTTTCATGACTGGTTCATAAGGATTTGTTTCTTATTTTTATAATCATAATAACAATTTATACAATAAAGTTTGAATTTTGAAAAAATTGTATTTTTCCTTTTTAAAATTGTGTTAGAACCGTACTAGAATTGTTAGAAATCTAACAAATACTTTTTGAATTGGATACTTCACGGATACGTGTTCTACAGGTGTCATACGAGTGTCGATGTCCGATACGAGTATCGGACAGCGACACGTCATTTAAGAGGAGTGTTCAAACTTCATATGTTCTAGTTGGGTAGTTTAGAGTAGAAAATCAATTTAATTGATTAAATTTATTAAAGAAATGAAAACTGAAAATGAGAACTTGAAAAGTTTAAATCATGATTTAAATGAGATATTAGAAAGGAAACCATGCCAAACTCATCCTTACTAAGATAATACTGAAAGAGAGAACATAGTAGGCACAAATTAATTTTTTTGCAATAAACACTTTTAACATTAAAGTGAATAATGGAACTAAAAGAAGAAAAAAAAGAGTAGAAAATGAAAATGTAATGGAAACAATTATAAAAGATTCTTCATAGATTTATAACCATTCTTAAGATTCTTGCATAATTTGAGTACACTCCTTTTTATTTCCTTCTTCTTCTTCCATTTTTTCTTAAGGCCAATTATGAACATTTTCCTTTGATAAAACAAAAAAGTTAATAACATTTTTATCGTAGCATAATGGTTTTTGTATGATGGATGCTAGAAATACACCACATTGTATGCAATAGTATCAGAATCTGAGGAATTAACGGTTGAAATTGTATGATTTAATTGATTCTGAGGTGATGTTGAAGCATCAAGAATAGCTTATATATTGGCTAAAGTGGTACTGTTTGGTAATCAACATAAATATATGCCAAGATGCTATACTCTAGCTAATCCTAAGAGAATCTTGTAGGGTTATTATAATACTAAAAACACTGTTTTTAAAAAAAAAACAATCCAAAAAATTAGCACTACAACTACCAATATGATATTTAAAAATATTGCATTACTAAACATGTTATAACCTCTATTTTTCTATTTCTTATCAAATCAGTTATTTTTTTAAACATTTTTTTTCTATTTCTCATTTATTTCTAATTTATCAAATAACTATATATTTAATTTTATTTCTTACTTATCTTTCTCTCTTTTTTCAACGTATTTTTACTCGATTCTCATCTTTATATATTTCTCTTCTCAAATCAATCAGACCATTAAAAAGTGGAAGGACTAAAATATTGTTGAGTGAGACTCACCTTTGACTTCTTTTATTAGACGGAATTTTTGTAAAAAAATACTAAATTGTTGATCCCGAAAAAATATGATTTTTATAAATAACAAAATTTTATTTGGTTAATAATAATATTATGGAGAATATTTATATAAATTTTGTAGAAAGTGAAGAGCAATATGTTCTTTTTACTAAAAATATTAATTCATTAATGTATTAAATAGGCTAATTAAATAATATAGTATTCTTTTAATATGGGTGCCTGTACTTATTTACACCTATTATTTAATAAAGTGAAACCCAATTAGAATTTTCTAGATTTATATACTCCATGGTGGCAAAGTACTAATGTCCATAAGTATGCCTGAGAAATCATCATTGTACTTGAACCCCACGTGAGACAACTTCATGAAAACTTATAATTGTCCATAAATGTTATAGTTTCCAAAATGCATTTCCAAAAGAGACAATCACTTTTTCTCATGAAAGTGTATAAATCACACAAACAAGTGATGAAACAAATTGAGTTACTAGTTAGTAATGTCCTTCTAATAAATATACCAAGAGAGAACCTATATATATACATATACATGCACCCATATGGAGCCATATGTGCAAGCAACCACAAAACATTAAACATGAAATGAAAACTAAAGAGAGGAAACCCCCCTCAAATAAAGGCTGATTTCTGAAATATATTGAACAACTATAACCTACAATACAGATACTATTTCTACATTTTCCCCTTCAACAACTTCTATCTATCATACACCTATATAATCAAATTATTGAGACTATTTTGAAAGCACAGAAAAGCTTAAAGAAAAATGTTGCACCACACCAGCAGTTGGCAGAGTAGAAAATCATAGCATCTAATGTTTATAGCACCAGAACTAGGCTTCTAGAGGAATTCAATACACCACCTTCCATTGAACTCATTTAGTGCACATGACTCAATCATCATAAGTCTTCAAGAGGGTCATCTCATCAGGCTTGAAATAAGACCACAAATGGAGCCTTGCAATGCTTCACTCCCTTGGCCTGGCAAGCCACAGAGAACTCAGGGCTCGCAGTCGCGAGAAATAGTCGCTAATTGCGAGAAGAGCTCGAGCCGATTGCCTGGTTGTTAATATCCGAAGCATTTGTTGTAGTGTTTGCTGTCTCAGATTGTCAGCCTAGCAACATGAAAAGGATAAAATCAACTGATGACTGATATTTGATGAGTGAATCCATCATGTTTGGAATAGTTTAGGTCCAATTTTTATGCATGCATGTCACAAAATACGTTTAGGCTCTCATTTTTAGCATCTTCCACCTAAGGCATGCAAATACGCAATGAACACTGTTTGGAAGTGTGAATATGAAGTCCTGGTAACAGTAATATTTTTAATCATTCGATCTAAATTCATTTTATTTGTCAGTCAGTGGTGTTTTTTTAACACAACTTGTATGCAAGAAGCAACACAACCTCCACATCATGTGGCCATATCGATATCCTATTTATTTATAGCCTTTGTCAGACTTTCTAACAAATAGACAATTCTTTTTCAAAGCTGAAACATAATCTTTCTTTTTGGGAAAAGAAATTGATAGAAGAAACAAGAAACTCCATGTAAAACACATTCAATCAAATAAGATTTGACACATTCATGTAAAATATTTTACAATTAGAGCCTCTTCCTCCCTCGATTCTAAAAGAATAGTCTTTTTTATATCCTTTCTTTTCTTTTATCCAAAACAATAGTATTTTTCCAACAATAGCCTTAGATATACATATAATTAAGAACAATTAATGCAGAACCATTAAAATTAAAACAAAGACACCAAAGTGGTTTTTTAATAAATTTGCATTAACTAAATATTTCTTAATGTGTATCAGAACCTTAAAAGACTATTGTTTTGAAAAGAAGTATATAAATTAAACTCAGTTTAACTCCAAGCTTGACGTCTCTTTATAGTTCAAAAAGATAAAAGTTGATAACAGAATTAAACTGAAAAACATATGGAAGATTGATTACCTGGCGAAGAAAACCCTCTAGAGTACCAAGCTTTCCCATAGCCATAGCCATTTGCCCCATGTAATTTGCCACATTTCCTGAGGAACCCGATGAGCTGGGTGAACCATTAGCCAATGTCTCAGACAGTGATTGCTGCAATGCATCCATCCCTTGGGAAAGAGCATCTTCAGCCTGCTGGGATGACTGCTGCAAATTGTATATGCCCATCAATTGTTGCTCAGTTAAAGGCTCCAAATGACTCACAAGAAGCTGCAACAGTGTCAATCCAATCTTAGACAGGCATAACATGATAAAGGTAAATGAAATTTAAAACTCAACATTAGAGTCAATTATTGTCAAGATAAAACTGTTAAAAAATTGTTAATTTTTTCTACAATTGGAAAGTTTCTCTTCAATATCTATTGGTCATATCTATTTTGATTCTTTTGTTGCAGTGAATGCAATGAATGTTAGACCACATATTAGTGAAGCGATTTTCAAACTAGAAAAAAGCATGTAATTACAGAACATGGATAAATGAGAAACTTTTCACCTTGAGGAGTTCAGACGAGCGAAAGCCTCCAATCCACATGAAACACCTCTCAGCTGGAGTCTTCCACATTCCTGACAGAATGTGGAAAACATCAGCTTTTGCTGCAATACCTTTCAGCCTGAAGATATCATCAAATTGAGCCATGAAATTATCAACAATTGTTCGAAGTTCAATATCTCCAGCATGGGAATTTATGGCAGCCCTTAGCTCATTTGTTTGCCTGTTATGCTCTTCTAACCATCGAGCATACTCTACATCAAATGCCATAGCACCTGTACAACGAGATGATTAAATTGATTTAGGATTTGAAACAAAACACAAATTTTGGCAAAACCCTGCCATGACCATCCATGCTATTGAGTACCATGTTGTCAGAGTTCAAAATCACAGTGGACCTGACTTTAGGTGTGATGCAATGAACCACAGCAAATAACACCAAGTTCTATGGCATACAGTTATGCAACCAAATAACCGATGTTTGTCAATGAACAATGGGAACCATCATAAGTGTATCCAACAAATAGATGGTTCTATATCTTTACACAAACAATGGTTTGTTTTGTTTTATGAAAAAGAATCATATCACAGAAAACTTCTTGGAACACTTAAATCAGCCATAGATATTCTGGTTTATAGAAATTCCATGTTGGTTAGTGAACGAAATTTGATATTGTTGTTCTACCAAATTGCCAACGCAAAAATCTACATCTAAACAAATTTCAGGATGCACATATTCTTAATTGAATGTCAAACTATAACTACTCCAAAAAGAAGATAATTTAATCAAACGGAATTTTCCAAGATTGTACAAGATGTTTAAATACCATTTCCACTCATTGACTGGGCCTGATCTCCAGTGCTTGAAATAAATATTCCCTGGAAAAGATTAATAACCAAATTGTAACACCTTATGTAGTAATAGAATCCAATTAATGGAAGCTGACAAAAAAAGGGGACTTCAAATGGTAGGTACCAAATTATTAGAGGACACAGTATAATACAAGTACAAAAACAAACCTGCTGGCGGGCTCGCTGGAGCTCCTGCTCAAGTTGGGTCAGTTTCAGCCTACTGCTCTCTAATTGTTGCACATATGCCTGAATGGATAGAAAGAATAATTTAAAAAAGAAGTCAGGAAATATGTATAAAACATATGACAAATTGTTGGGTCTCAATATAGCACATTGAACAACTAACCAAATCATAATAATTTTACAAGTTCATCTATAATTAACACAAAGGCCTTACCTTTTTCCTCAATCGGCTTTTCCTGGCAGCCTCACGATTTTGAGCAAGACGTCTTAGTGTCTGAATGAAAAATAAAAAAGAAAAATTAATACATAATAACAAAACACTTATCCTATTTGAACACAATTACTGCATACAACCTTTTGATCTGATTTATCTTTAGATCTATCGCTGGATTCACCCCTTTCAGGCTGCCAAACAAAAATGAAGCACCATAATTTAGTGTACAAATAAGCATGCTTTTATATTTATGATAAAAAGTTGGAAGGATAAATTATTCTTAATGTCATAACTCTTGGGAGCATATCCAAATGTCATTAAATAGATGAAGAAACTAAATCCAACGTGCAGAATATACCATATTACACAAGCAAAATAAGTACCAGTTGATTTTTGTCTTCTGTGTCATCTGTTGAAGTATCAGTCCTGGGGCTAGCATCAGCCATGTTAGTCTCTCCCCAATTCTCCCGATGACCAGATGTTGAAGCAAGAGTTGGTTGTGCATCTTTCTGTAATGCCAATGTCTGAGACCCAGCAATAGCAGCAGAGAGGTTTATATCCGATGTTACAATTGACTGCACCTTACATGTAAGAAAAGAGTATGAAATGAGAGAATTTATTATAGTTTGTAACGTGTTGATTCTAGGAAGTAAAAGCATATATACAAGACAAATATTACCTTATTTAAAGCTCCAAATTGAATAACAGCACCTAGAGCTTGGCTATTTGATTTCATTTGACTAAACACTGGATCTGATAGACGATATAAAAACAAAAAGGGCAAATAAAGGTTGGATAAGTTACCAAAAGGAGGATAAAAATTCAATATTGTACATTTCCATTAATATTTTGAAACTGATATATATATATACACACACACACAGACAGACAAGTTTTCTGAGACAAATCAAACAGAGTTCTGTTTTAATGTCCAGCCATTTTATTCCAACCACAATCCTACATCTTGTAATTGGTTTTGAAGGATCATAGTTGAGGAAACAAGCATTTCTTCTGGGAAATGTAGAGAATAAAGATTTTAAGGTAGAAATAATGTGAAGGTTTATGTTAACAACTAAGAGAAAACCATACAAGAAAATATGAATTTCCAATATAAATTATACATCACAATCAAGCACAGAAATGTGGAAAAAGAATACTACACCGTGGTGAATTCACAAAGTTGTGCTTAGGTAAATAAAATTTCACAACAAAATCAAGTTAACAGATTAACTACACAAGATACAAAAAAAATGCTATCCTTATCTTAAAAAACAGCTTAAGGGAAGAACTGAAAAGAATGTCATATTATTCCTTAGTTGGAATACAACAATCTAATTTGGCACCAAAGGCAAACAAATGAATCCTGAGTACTAACTGATAAGTGCATGCAGAATACTACATAAAGTGAGCCGCATCTTTCATAGAAATAAAAATATTACCTCAAGAGGTAGAAGATATAGAATGGTGAACTTAAGTTAGGAGCAAGTCACAAACAACTGAAATCACTTGAAAATATATATTATTCTTCCTTAAATACATAATGGCAAGTACAACAATGTAAGGAATGGGATTGTGAGACAAGATATTAAATTAACAAAACCGCAATTCACAGAAACCATAAATACCACACAAAAATAGAGTCCAACAGTGATAGATCAAAACACAAGCAACATACTTCTGCTAAGGTTAATGGTATCCTCAACACGAAATCCAAGAGATTGCTCCAGGGTTCCAAATTCAGAAATGCGGGAAGGATGAACATTAGTTGCTTCTATGCCCCTGAAACCAAAATCATGACAACATGTAAAGGAAGTATCTGAAATGCATAGCCAACCATCCAAGCAAGACTGAGAAAGCTATGGAGTCATTGACAAAGTCCATGTTTCCAAGCTAAAGAGAAGTCATACTTGGATACTCAAGATCTAATAACAAATACATGAGAAAATTCAAAAACACAAAAAGTCATAGTAAACTTTTAAGAAAATATGAAGCCACCAAGAACGGAAAATAAGACCCTACAGTACAGTGTTTATAGTTTCAACTTCCAAGAATTATATAGAAGAAACTATGAGGGATGAATGAATCAGCATAATGAAGTGAACAGGATAATTTGCCTCCACTATAGAATAAAGAATCTCCAATAAAAAGATAAATTAAATATAAAATAGTTTTTATTATTTCTGATCTCTGCAACCAATCGGGCCTAAATTTCACCAGCAACACATCACAGTTCCCCCAACAACATGAATAGTTTCAGTTAGTTACATAAGGGTTACACTAAACTAGAAAACATAGGCACCGTGTAAACAATTTACCCACATGAGAATTATAAAACAAAACAAACTTGATCCCGGGAAATTATCATAAGACCAATAAAGAACAAAAATAAACATTAAGCAACAAAAGGGTCCTCTGGAAAATTTACATGGAACTAGAAGAAGGCAATGGAGGAGCGTAGCTTGGCATCCCGTTCACAACCTTGTTGGTGTCCTTACTGGTAACGTTTACCGTTCTACTTCTGCTACCCATCAGTAACCATGCTCAGCACAACGACCATCATATCTCTCCACAAACCTTAACCCCAAAAGACCCTGAACCCATTTCACAAGGCACACACAACTTTAGTCAAACCCACCAAAAGAGAAGAAGAGAAACTGGAGCACACAATCTTCAACAAGAAAGTCACAATTTAACAAGCTTCTAAAAGGTAAAATTCTAGACAAACTAACTTCGTTTGAGCTCGGGAAACAGGAATCAAAACAAAACAGCCACAAATTCGGTATCATAACATTGGAACCAAAATAAGTGTTGGAAGAACAGAAAAAATAAATAAATAAATAAATAACATTGAGACAGCATCACTCTCCGTACGCCGTTTCGAAACAAAGACAAAATTTTGGAACTCAAAACCAAAGCCTCCGCAGCATCAAAAAAAAAACCCCAAAAAAAAAAACTAATTTTGAAAATGAAAACAAAAAGGCCCACCTTCTAAAAACAAAGCTCAACAACTACATAAACTTGCCAAAGGGAGGCCCCAAATTTGATGTCAAAAAGAGTAAAAATAAAAAAGTGATCTTGAGCAACCTGGTCGCATGAAAATCGCAAATAAATGAACTTTCCACAGATTTAAGCAACACCCAGAAGAAGAACCGATGGAATAATAGCCCTGCAAACCCTAACGAATGGCAAGTTGACGATAAATACCAAGACTTTTTGACTTTTTTGATTGAAGGAGTGGCACTTTAATATTTTATTATTATAATATAATGATGTTATACAGTACAATTTCATCTCTAACCCTGGCAAATTTTTATATGTTTTTTTAATAATTTATTCGGTGATTGTTGCTTATGATTGAAAACAAATTTTATGTTTTTATTACCACACCACACACTCAAAGAGGAGCATCATGTGTCATCAAGTTGATCTTTTTGGTGTAATTATAAATATTTTATGTATGGAGGGTGGAAAGAGAGAGAGAGAGAGTGGAAGAAGCGTGACGTTCAGACCATTCCATTTTCTTGCATACGTCCTTTTCATCTGAAACTCTAGTCCATTTGAAAAAATATATTAACTTGCCTTTTTAAATTCTTCAAATTTCAGTTAACTTTACCGCTTTTTGTTTTTTGCTTCCATCTTCCTTTTTACCCTGCGCTTCTATTTTCATCCCAACGCCATGCCACACCACTCCTCATATCGTCTTCCTTCATTCTTTTTCAAGCAATGCTGTTTTTTATTTTCAATTCAATTTTTAGACTGCAATTCAAAAGGGACTTCTTTTTAGTCTGTTGGAATGAAAGGGGTTGAAAGATAACGATACAAAATCAGAAAATACCTTCCAATTTTTTTTAATTTTCTATTCTAATATTTAATAGATTATGGTTGAGAAATTTAATGGAGACCACTGTGATGAAGTACAGTATCATGTGATTCTTTCAATAGACACTGCATATATATTTATATATAATATTCAAATAATAAATTATTTGAATTTTTTTTATCAGGAATGTAGTGAGAAACAACTGTTCAAAATTACATCACAGTACTTTTCTTTTAAATACAAAATTGTTACAATTCTTCACCAATGATTTGTCACCCATTAAGTAGAGGAATTGTTCACAATCCAGTTCAGTGTTATTTAGCTCAATTGTCTAACCCTTATAATGAGTGATAAGGAGTGACTCAAATAGATTGAATGCACGTTAAATGAGAGAGGGATCAATTGGGCACACAAATATGTGATGTGGTACGAATGAGGATAGTGTAAAATAAGATATTAGTACCACCTTTTTATAGTATATCCCTTATTGTGTGCCTTTTAACAAAATTCTGAAAAAAAAATATGATGAAAAACAAAGAATACTGAAAAGTTCTCTATTGGTGTGATTGAGTATTGTATTGAAACATTTTTATATGTTAATAAAGTGACTAATTCGTGAAAGAAGAATTGAATTGTTTTTAAAAAATCATATTCGATATTTAATGTCTAAGTGTATACAAATGAAGAGAATGGATTGAAATGTGATTTAAACATTTTTTTAGCAAAAATAATAGAAACAAGTAATTAAAGAGGTTAAAGGTAAAATCAGCAATAACCTTATTTCTTGGAATTTTAGCATCTTTTATACGAGAAAAATAAGTTCATTTAAGTGGAGAGGTGTTAGACAAGAGTTGTGTGAGAGACTCATTATTAAAAAAAATATGAGAACAATAAAGAGTGTAGATAGTTAAAATCTTTGTTATTTTAACATACCTATTTGATTACATTTTAATTGTAACATGAAATTTATTCCTACTGAGATCTAGCTAATTTTTGGTAAGTTCAAAATTGGTGATTCTTAATTTCAATGGTTAAATTGTTGATAGGAGGTTTAGAGAGAGAAAGATTATTCATAACAATGATTTTATTTTAAGATTTACATCTTCTTTCTTATTTGTGAACATTGTTATTTGGTTTAATTTGATTAATTGTATGTATTATTTGTAATATGTTAGAGACTCTCGTACCCTTTATTCATCATAATAGATTTGTTTATTTGGCCTGCATTCATGGTTTTTATCTTTACATCAAAGGATTGTTCTCGTTAAAAATATTTATCTCTCTTTGTCCTTCAGTTTTTCCTTTTGTGTTCTATATTTATTGATTCACCTCACAATTTTTTGCAAGTTGGGATGAAATTTTATTTTGCTACTTATGTACTAAATTGTTATTAGTCATTTGATACATTCTCATAAGAATTACATAATGGGGGAATGCACTATTTGTTTACTTACTTGAATGATGAAGATACATGCAAAAATGAATTATTTTAAATGAACAAAATATTATTGGTGCAAGGTAAAAATGAAGAACTTGTTATTTGTAAAGAATAAACATATTCTTGTATTTGATTTTAAAAATTTAGATTTCATGTTTAATGAAGAATGAAATTTTGAACACCAGTGTGTATTTGATTTTATTAGACATTTTGAATATGACAATGTAGACAATCTTATTGTTCATGAGATACATGCAAGAACATTAAATATCTATATGCTTCTAAATCAAGGAGCAAAAAATTGTATGTTTTTGAAGAATTTTGTTAAATTAAAGTACTAGTATGAAATTTTATGATGATGTGTTGGAACTATCCCTATTGTTAATTCTACCTTCTCTTTTAAATATTTTTCAAGTTTTCTTAAATTCCCTTGATGGTGATATTTCTTTTGAAATGAAAAATGGTGGTGCCCTTAATAAGGAGATGAGAAAGAAGACACAAGGTAGTTTATCACAATCATAAATGTTTGTTGCTTAAAACAAAATAAGAAACAAGAAGAAGTAATTAAAGGATGATCGAGATAGAGATAAAAGCATAAGCAATTCCAGAAAGCAGTAGAGTATCATTATTATCACAAAAAGAGGCACATACAAATGAAATATTTTTTCTAGAAAAATGGTAACAAAGGCGAGAAAAGCAAACAACAAGCCAACTACCATAATGTTAAGGATTTATGGTTATTTCTACTAGTGATATGGGTGACAAATAAACTCGTCATTGCAAGTATTATTCGAACCTATCCCAATTCTTACAAGGAATCCTCACACTGACCACGTACGAGCATAAGCATGTGTAATACTTGATTTTTTAAATTATGTATGGGGGTGAGGATGAATATGTACATATTCGTCCTGTCCCATCCCCGTCCTTATATCCATCCCTTTTTAAATTACTAAAATAATCTTTGTTAGGTAACCTAAAAAACTTATCTTTATTATTCTCTTTGGTCCTTAGTTTCATTGCATTTGAAAAACCTTTATTTATGTCCTTTGCCACATAACTTTTCATTTTCTCTCTCAATTATTCCACTTGTTCAATATTCACAAAGTTCACTTATATTCTTAAAGTATTTTTCCTCTTATCACAACTTGATTACACATTTTTTTCGCTTGTGTGGTTTCATTATAATGGTGTATTGTATTTTAGGAAACACAACCCAATTTCATTAAATCAAGAATAGTTTTTAAGGCACACATTTAATTATTTATACTTTTTATTAATATTTTTTTTCACATGAGAATTTTAGACTCTCAATTTCAAGTTTTCAATAACATCATGTAACTTTTTTTTGTAAAAAAATTATTTAATTAATATTTATAATAGTAAAGGGATGGTTACAGGGTATACCCATTACCCGATGGGGATGAGAATTTTTTTTTTGTATTTTTTAGGTATGAGAATGAGGATGTGGATGTGGATAGTCAGACACATACACACCCTGTCTCTCCCATTGTCATCCCTAACTAGTGGATCTTATTATTCTTTATTATCAATCATGGTTCAATTAATTTATATATTTGATATGAGTGTGTGAATAATTGATAATGGTGTTACATTGCATGTTACACCAAGGAATGACTTATTCACATCTTATAATTTAAGTGACTTTTGGAGTTTTAAAATATGTAATGATGATTATAAGGTGATTGGTTGGTGACGTGTGCTTGCAAAATAAGAGAGTATTGCAGTTGTTGATAAAAGAAATTAAGCATGCTCTAAATGTTCTATTTAATTTGGTTTCTCTACAAGTGTTTAATGATAGTTGGTAATGATATTCTTTTTGGTTTTAGAATGCGAAAAATTGTGAAAGGTAACTTCATTGTAGCCAATGAAGCTTTAGTTGGAAAAGATAGCGTGAATTTTATGAAGACCTCTTTATGACACCAAAGGCTTCATCATATAAGTGAAAGGGGATTAATTATATATTCAAAAAGGATATGCTTTTAGGATTGAAAAATACATATTTAGTGAAGCATTCTTATCGCATTATAGATAAGTAGACCAAATCATCCTTGAAGAAGCATCTTTCCCTAAGAAATATAAGTTGCTTGAATAGTATTCAAACATTTGTGATCCATTAATGATAATATCTTTTAGTGGTTTATGCTACAATATTTTAAAAATTACCCATGAATTATTACCTACAAATCAATGTGGGTTGGTCTGTCTCGTATTGGCTTGCCTTACATTGACCCATAAAAATGCAGGTAAAGTTGGCTCGCCCCGCTTAAGTAATGCGGATTGAATCTATTGATCCGTCCGACATAAGGATGACCCGCATAAGAAAATTAAAATTTTATTAAAAATAAAAAAAATATTAATACACTTGTAATATATGTAGATAATAAAAGATGGAGGAGACAATTTTGTATTTTTTATTAGGGTGTTTCTTCCAGCACCTCATCAATTTTAGAATTTAATTTCCTTAACATAAACTTCAATTCCATTAATGGAAATTTAGAAGAGAAAAAAATATATTCCAGAATAAAATAACATTTATGGAATAACTATTTTACCTTCCAGAATCTAGAACAGCTATTTTAGTTTTCGAAATTCGATTTCTGAAATTAATGGGATGCAGGAAGAAATTTGGGGTGTATATAAAGAAACACTTTGTTAGTATTATATGGGTTAGCCCGCCCCACACTTGGCCCGTGATGGTCGTGGGACGGACCTAAACGGGTCATCGGACCAAAATAGAGAGTTTGCCTTGTGTTTTTCATAGTGGACTGCGAGTCGACCTGCCTCGCATTATGATGTGAGTTGGTCATCATCACATTATCACCCTTATTACATACATATACAAATTCATAGGTAAATGTAGCATTATATACATATATTATCCACAAATCTTTATTCGTCAATATTGCATAAGGATATTACTCAAATTTTTATTAGTCCGTAAAGTCAACATTACGTACATATTTTTACCTATATACTTGTAGGTAAAATCCAGAGGTAAATTCAACATTATATATAGACCTACATTCATAAGTAATATTAATAACAAAATATTATCCATGGATACAAATTCGCAGGTAATATATCTACAGACCTACGTTTGTAGATAATATTTAATATTATCCATGAATATAGATCTGTAGGTAAATACTATGAAATGAATCGAAGAATTATCAAATGAAATGAAAAAGTTATAACTTCAGATTTTTCTTACGATGATACAAACAAAGGATTCTTAATTATCATTCCTGATATGAAAAGCTTAATACAATGGATAATATTACTAACATTATTTTCTTTTACACCATTAAAAACCTTAAGGGCATAAAATTACTAAATTACGTTTTTTATCAATTACCTAGAGGATTTATTGCTTACAAACTAACTATTTGAAATTTTAATTCAATTGGAACCAAAATACAAAATTAGAATTCAAACCGAGAGAGGTATAATCATTACAAGTCACAATATAAATACAGTCATTACCATAATATGGGTACACACACTCTTAAAAAAGAAACAAACACAAAAGATAGAAAACGTCACTGGATCAACACATCAATCTTCGAAAAATATTTAAGGGATTGAGACAATTATTATTTTATACACACACACACACACACACATATATATATACATATGTCAAGTGAGGTGTCTCTAACCTCTTCAATTCACTCGGTTTGATCTTGTATAAAGTGTTATTAGGTATACTTCATTTTTCGGTATATTATTCCCTCTATATTTTGTAAAGAGAAGTATTCCTAGTCACATTATTACTTTGATTGGTGTTCTTGAATTTGACTATAGTGTCTTTTTTTGGCTTCACTCTTACGTTTGACTTGACTTTATTTTGAGAATTGAAAATTAAATTATATGTAGTTGGAGGTTCTACCTTGGGGATTTAAGTGAGTGACATTTGATTCAAAAAAAAAAAAAGTTTTGGTTGTCATAAGATCATTATTTAAAATAGTGTTAAGAGATTCTAAGGTAAAGGTGGCGAGAATTCCTCTTGTTACTCATTTTAAGTTGATTTCTAAACAACATCCAAAAAAATAAAGATGATAAATTAGATATACAATGTGTTCCTTATGCATTTGTGGTGGTATGATGTATGCAACAATGTACACAAGACTACAAAAAAAAAAAGAAAAAAATGAATGACATGATAATTAGATTTTTGTCAAACATAGGTATCATGGAAATGTTATGAAATGGATTTTGAAGTATGTCCATTGTACTATTGAATGAAACATTTTTTGTGTGTTAACAAGACATTGTTTCCAAGAAGTCCCTTCGAGTTATTGATTAATTTTGAAAAGGGGTCTATGACTTGGTCATCTACATTGTTTCCATTGTACTATTGAATTTTCAAACTCTCTTCCTATATGGAGAATAAGTTCAAACGTTTAAAGTCAATTTGTCTCACTTATTATGGAAAGGAGTCGAGCTAGGGTTGTATGTAAGAGACTCATTATTGAAAATACAACAACAAATAAAGAAACAAGAGGTAAAATCGTTGTGATTTTAGCATACCCACTAGGTTGTAGCTTTTCAAATTGCAAATGGATTTTCTTTAATGTTGAATGAATTGATTTTTCACCAACGGATTCATAAGTGTTAACTCTTCATTTTTCAACAATTGGACCATAAATTAAAGATACTAAGAGAGAGACAAATAATTTGTAATTAGAACTTTGCTTTGGATTTTTCATCTTTATTTTTGTTAACATATTTAGTTTTTCTGTTTTTTTATTTATTTATGAGGATTCTTGTTTAGTATGTTTTAACTAATTATATGTATTTTTATACATTTTTTAATGAATTATTTGCATAATTTATTTATCATATAGTACATTTGTTCATCTGTACAATTTATTTATCATAGTATTTTTGTTTATCTGTAATCTGAAAGATATATTTAATTAGGTAATAATTTCTTTCCAAATGACAAAAAAAATGTTTTATTGGAAATATTGTTTTTAAAAGATGAAACTAATTGTGAGAAACATAATGTTTTCAGCGTCATATTTCCAGCAAACTAATTAATGCTTTTAGCCTTACATTTTCATAAAACCATTTTTTTCCCTCTCTAGTGTTAATATTACAGCTGCATAATTGAGTAAAATGTTCATGATTCACTACGTATGAGTTTGGATTTGTTAGTAAAAATTTTAACATGAGATTTTTATATTTGGCCCGCATTTTGCATTACCAAGTTCAATTTAACAAAAAAAATTAATCTCTTTTACTTTTATTATTTGTGCTGTTGAATGAATTAGGTAAATTGTTGTTATATAAATAAATATTTAATTATTTTTATAGTTATAGATTAATTTGTTTACCTAAAATTTTGTGGAATAAATAAAATTTACAAAAATTAAATCCATTTAAAATATAAAATACATATACACACACAACTTTTTATTATGCAAATTTATATAAATACATATTTAAAATGGAGATCCATTCACATAGTCACCTCTAGATCTACATAATATTGTTAAACTCATGAGAAGTAGAAAAAAATGAAAGATACTATTATTTTAGAAGTAAAACAAAAGAAAAATAATAGTTTGAAAGGCTCTTCAGATGAACAACACTCACTTGAAAACTCATATTATAATAATATAATAATATGTATTATAATGAAAATAAAAAATAAATTAAATATAATTAAAATATTATTACTTTTAGTTGTTAAGTGAGTATTTATCTTTTCTTGAAAAACCTGAGAGCAGATAATTTAAAATCATTGTGTAGATATGTGAAGAAGTGAAGAAGATTTTAGTATGAGCATGCATGATGCATATATACTGGTTGAAAGAAATAGGTAAAATAAAGTGAAAAGATGTGTAGACTTTTGACTTTTCAGGTATAGCAATAACTCATAAGTACAACATTCTCAGCTTTATACCAACAATACTACCCAATAGAATCACCATTGACTCCAGCTGAGGAATTACACGTGAGTTATTATTACATCAAAATTGCTATTAATCTATACCTCTTTTCTCATCTCATCAATTTTCATGCTACACTACCATCACTCTCTTGTGATTTTCTATATACTAAATTAAAAAAAGGGGCTGATTTGTATAATTATTTATTATCTGATTCGATATATTTATGTTTCTCATTTAGATTTATAGAATTAAAATTAATACAAGAAGAACCAAATTCTAACATTTACATATGAAAATTGATAGTAAATTTATATACACACACAATAAATTAAAAGCTCTTTACGTTTTTAAAACCAAATAAATCACATAATAATTTAACACATTCAATTGATATGGTTTACTTTCTAAAAAGTTCCATTGATGCAATGTAATGTATATATCTTAAATACTAAGCTCAATCATATCGAATTTAAAATATTGATTTGCCATGATTTACTTTCTTAAAGTTTCTATTAATACCAATAATGACAACATCAAACTTTATCTCAAATGGGAACACCACGAAGGAGCCATGCATATATGCAATATTATTCAATCAAAACCAGCTTCCCCTTTTCCAAACATTTTAATTTCTTTTCAAACTTGCAAATGGATGAGACTATAATGTAAAAATTTATTTGATTTTTTTTTTTACTTTAAGTGATTCTTATTATTATGGTATATTATTTTTTATTTTTTTAAAGTTTTTTCATGACAATGAGTCTTATAAAATTCATATTTTTATAATTTTATTCGTATTTCAATCCTTTATAAATTAAAAATATATATTTTATTATATAATAAAATAGTTTTTACTTTCAAAACTCAGCATTTGATATAATATCAAAATCTTATATTTAAAACTCTTACAAAAATTAATTTATAATATCTAGATTTTAAATTTAACAACAGTTAAAGATTATCTAACACAGAGAAAAGGGCAAAAGTGTGTGCAGAAAATGATTGGGCTGCCTCGTGTGAACGGTGAAGGTCCCAAGTAATAATAGGAATATAGTATTATTGGTCAGATTGTTCCTCTTCATGTTTTCGAGTAGGTTTGAGTTTGGAAAATTAATTCAAATAAATTTTTTTAATGATTAAGATTGGTTCAACTTTTTATTATTTTTAATAATTTAAATTAGACCAATTCAATTATAAATGAATGAACTCTGTTTGAATATTTTTGTTTACAACATCTAATCATATAAATTATATTTCAAAAATACAATTTCATCCAAATATGTATAAGTAATTTTGTTATTAAAAAGAGTAAACAAAACATACTCATTATCACTTGCTTTAACTACAAATCCAATATTCTATCTTGAGTCAAACTTTAAGAAAAATACATTATCGTTTTTCTCATTTAAATACAAACAAAATTTAACTATCTAGTTTAATGTCATTATTTAAATAAGAAATATTTCCAATAAATATAATTGAAAATAATTCAAAAAATATTAAATAAACTTAAGTATTAATCTTAATTAGTATGAAATAAGAGATGCTTTATATCTAAGTTTGGAGGCACTACCTGCATTTATTATTATTAGATTTGATTATAAAAAAATTTCGTTTTTTATTTTAAGTTTTACTTGTTTCTTCCCCATAAAGATATTGAATAGAATGAACTATTTTTTGTTTCCATTGAAATTCAAAAAAATGAACGTTATAGTCTCATTAGATTAAAAATATAAACCAATTGATTGAATTTGATGTTTTTTAGATCAATTGTATTAATTATAAAGATTTAAAAGGCTAAATGTTATAGTTAATCCTTATTTAGATTTTTAGCAATTTTACTATTTAGTATATTAAATTCTGAAAAATACTTAAATTTTTTAAAATATTCATTTTTGAATCCCTTTTTAATTTAACAAGAACGTTCTAATTAATAAAATAGAATTAACTAACAACACGTGTTAACTTATTTAACATTTTAATTGAAAATAGACTAAAATAAACAGTTTTAAAAACAAAAATACCAGATTCAGAATTTTAAAATTTAATATAGAAAAATTTAAAAACATAAAAATAACATTTAAAATATTGAAATAAATCGCAATTATATAAAATTATATGGAGTTTTTGTTCATGATTATATGTTATGGTCCCTCACAAACTACACTGCACTCTTCCATGCACGATAAATCATCGCAGAATGACAAACAGTGGCATTTCCGTGATTTGAGGAAACAAGAGGGGCCTTTGTGTTGGCGTTGGAAACAGTGAGACAAAAATGAATCCGAGGCACTTACGTTCTTTCTCCACCGCGCCGCCTCCTTTGAAGGATGCCATCGGAAGTTTCGCTCGCCCTGTGAAATGACAATCTTACCCTGAAAAAGTCAATGAGGTAACTTTGACTCAAAGAAAAATAAAATGGAATTAATTGACCACCCACGACCTATTACTAGTGACCAAAATAGTATTTTGCTTTTCTTTTATTGAGAAATTGTGTTTTTATCTATCTATATGTTATTCATAAAATTTAAGATTATATTTTAATTGTATTTTGTGTATCTTCTAATTTTAAAATAACAAAAATATATTTATTGTATGATATAAAATAATTATTATATTTTTCTTTTCTACAAAAACAACCTTAAAGGAACAAAGAGAGTATCTTTTTAACAATTATTGATTGTGTGATTACTTTATCTCCAATGGGTCAAAAAGCGCACTTTTTTGTTTTTTGGTTACAACCCTGACATTTAAGTACAATCACACCAAGTCACATGCTTAGGGATGAATCATAATTATTATAGGGTAATTAAGAAGATAAGCACTCATTAGCGGATCCTTCAAATTAAGTAGTATAATTTATTTTATTTTAATAAGTGCCATTAATAATTCTCCAAATTATTAAATTCATTTTTTACAACTCCCTTCTCGTTAATAAAAAGTAATTATACTTTCTTTTTCAAATGCATGACTTAAATTCTATTTAAAATTATTTTTTAAATAGATAAAAAAGAAAAAATATAAATAGAGTATAATTGTTTATTCTTTCTTTCATTCAATTTTATTTATCTAGTATTCAATTTTTAAAACTTTTTAAAGTTTAGAAAATAATTAAAACTTTATTATTCTTTTATATTATAATGTTGAAGAGATGTTTAGATAAGGATCAAAGTAAACCGATTAAGATTAAGATTACGATTCAGTTTGTACTAAAGTTTGTATTTTTTATTTTTTTTTGGTGGTTTATGAATAAGAGATATAGACACTTGGATGTTTCACCTAGAGCCTTGTTTTGATTTTTGAAAGTTTTGAAGGGCAATTTTGTATGTAGACACACTCCCTCTAGGTAAAAGGAGTTAATATTGACATGTAATAAATAAAATTGTTGTTTATATATGTGGAGAATAATGTGGTTGCATTATGTTACATTTGGAAGTTAAAGTGTATAACTTTGCATGTGGTTTGTGGAGTGGAAAAAATATATGGGTTATTAGCAATCTCGTTGGAGGTTGTTAGCAATATAAACGATGATTTTGAAAGATTTGTGTATGGTACGGTTATGATCTTCGTTGTTGGTTTACCTATAATTTGATAATAGTGTTTTAGAACATGATATCGCTCAAGCGGTGTGTAATGATTATTTTCACTACTCATTATTGTTCAAGCGATAAGAAGGACAACTCAAGTGAAGGCTTGTAACTTGAGAAAGAGAGACAAATAAGAACCATGGTTATGGTGCATGAATTATTGAATATTGGAGACCATGCATCTATGTTATTATGTTTATATCACTCAAGTGCTAGTGAAACGGTGGATTGATGTTCTAAAAATTGTTGGAAGATATCCAACTAGTACATCACTTAAGTGTTGTGAAAACATTTAAGTGAGAAAATGACATTTGAGTGAGAAAGAGAGAATCCAATTCTTCTCTCTCTACGTATCTCACTCAAGTTTTATGAGATTGCAAAGCAAGAAAGACTTCATCAATTATATGAAGCAAAGTCATTCCAACGATACTTAATTGTGATTATCTTAAATATATATGATACTTGTGCAATATATGTCCTTTATGAGTTTGGTCTATCGTGGGTTTGAGGTAAAGAATACTTGGGTTGGTATCAAGCTCTAAGGATCAATGTATTAAGCATGAAAATCATTAAGGAAATAAAATATCTTGTTTTTAACTTAATGATCTGATCACATAAATTGACATATCATGTAGTGAGAAGTTAAAATAGGTGTTAAAATAAGTTTATGCACCACGCTTGAATTTGTATGTGTATGAATTACCTTGTCATAAGAAACTAAAGTTGATTTTACAGGTGGTGTTTCTGATAAGTCAAATGTTAGTTTAAGCTGCGATGGGTTAAATACGTGTATTTGAAAGACATCGAGTAACAAATTACATTGTTCATTTTGGGATGTGAGGATTCCTTGATTCATACTTTTACGTTTTGATGATAATAAAAACGTTTTGATTCATATTGGAAGATTTAAACAGTGTTTCTATAATTGAATTCATTAGATGTCTAATAGACGACCTGAGCGTTAACAATATGATATATGTTATGAGCATCTATAACATATATTCCTTAGACTATTTGAATGTGTTATTTGTGATCTAACAATATTTTATACAACTACAACATGTATAAATTCTCTTAAGTGTCTACAATCTTTGTTCATGATAGACAATTTAAGGAATTATTTATGTTGGATGGTCATGCTAGACAATCTAATGAATAAATTGAATGCGTAATAGTGTTTTTATTAAAAAGTTGAACAAAATATTTTATATATATCCAGACACACACGTTCAATCAAAGAGATTTTGTACCAAAAAACTTGTAGACTTGAAATTTTGTAATGTCTCTATTCGTTCATATTTTTTTGGATATCTTTAAGATTTATCTTTTATGAAACGAATTTGATCAAATTAACTTTTGCTATTATCTTTTATCATGTTTGCAAATATATCTTAATATTTTATGAACAAAAATATTTTGAAAATTTGAAATTCTTTAATGCTTTATTTTAACGTTGCGAAAAATTTGGAACGAAAAGATTATAAAGTTTTGATTTATTTTCCCTAACCCATATTGCAATTACTTTCAAATTAGTTTTGTTAAAAAAGTTTTGTAGCTAAAATAAATTGAATTTTTTTTAAGCCAAACTTTCTATTAATTTTTAAGATCGCGTACCATAAAAATGAAAATAGAAGATTAACCAATTTGAGAATCAAAGGTAAAACTTTAAAAGATATTCAAAGTGTAGAACAAAGTGAAACAAGTTGAGCAACAAAAGTAATATTAGTGATCTTGTTGAAAAGATAGGAATTTACCGTGAACGTCTTAGTTATTGGAGTATTTAGTCTTTTGAGGTGTGTGAAATCATTGTAAGTGTTCACTTTATTAAGTTATACTTGTGAGTTTTTTTTGTGCTCTTTTTTTAAAGTATTCCTTATTTGTTTTGATAATTTTTAATCTCAATGAAAAGTAAACAAAATAACACAACCTTTTAGTTATAAAATTGGTTTGCAATATATAAAGAATGAAAGCTTCACAATAAATAAATAAATAAATAAATCAAAGCTGATAAAGAATGAAAGCTCTATCTACTCTAACTAATACCAGATCAACTGTTGAAGAAAGAAAGTAAAATTTGGATGAAGATACGGTGATAATATTCAAAATAATTAAATACCCAAAATGAGTGCATCAAATGTAAATACATTTTAGAAGAATATCAAGAAGAACAAATATAATAAAGAGAATAAAATATTCAAATGTTAACGATTTTTAAAAAGCTGATAAAAAGAGAATTATTGTTGAATAAAAAATTGATTTTAATTGTTATCATTAATTAATTTTAAATGATACCAAAAACAATTTTGACCCGTTTAAATAATAAAACATGTACTAAAAAAACCAATCATCCTTAAAATTTTTACAGGAAGATCTACATTTTTAATTATATATATATATTTATTTATTTTTTATTATTATCCTCAATGATGGAATCTAAAACCTTATCCGAAGAATTTGAATACAATTTGAAAATTACACTTATAAATATCACACTGAAAATCTGAAACTACACAGAAATAAAAACTAACAATCATTACAGATGATTTAGTCACGCAACTAATGATCAATATTTGATCTACACTGGCCCTGTGAATCATTAGAGTGGTTATGGCTCTACTTTGGTAAATACACCAAATCAAATATTTTCTTCAAAATCCTAGTTTTGTTCACATCATCATCTTTCTATGTTTTTTCTTTACTTAAGGAACTCGTTATTATTCACTATGAAGGATACAATCTGATATATAATGACAAAAAATAAGAACTATTATAAAATTGAGCTGCTTTAACTAAATAATAAAACAATTAGTTTATTTTCTAACAAGATTAAACTTAAAATCTGTTAAAAATCGTAATTTTTAATGTATGTTAAATTTTCTTCTAATGAGAACCACAATCTCTAGTAATTTTCATTTAATAGTTTTTATACACATGATGATAGCTTCAGTTTCATCTTATGTTTAAAATTGACAATGGGGTTGGGGAGGGGAAATATTAACAAGGTATTTAAAGTGATTTTTGTTGGCGAGTTTTTATTTATAAAGAGTTCTTAAGTGGCATCACATGTTTTGAGATATTGAAAATAAAATTGCTACCTCCTAAATTTTCATTAAAAATGTGGAATTAAACAATAAAATCGAAACAAGAGAAATTAGGCAGCTGAATTGAAAAGGAAGGAAAGTAAAAAATATTTAGTACTCAAATTGGTTTGACTTAGTGAATGATATCGTATTTGTGTTTTGTCTTTTCATTTGATGCTTTTTTTGGTAGGGCTTTGAATGATTGATGCTTATTCACTTTGAAATCCCTTTATTTTAGTGGTCGAAAACTGGATCCAAATTTAATTAACCTACTCATTATCACTATGGAACGTGAACGCATGTGTAGGTAAGTTTTTTCTTCCTCTTCTAATTTTTTTTAACATTTTTTATAACAATAAATAAATAAAATGAAATAAAATATTTAAAAATATCCCAACTTTTTTTTAACATTATCCCACTTACTTAGTATCATATTGGTTGCCCTAGCATACCCACTTTCTCTTTTCCTAGTTTTACTGTCTCACAATTCCCAACTTAGTCCTTTGGTTTGGACAATCACCTACTTTTCAAAAGGTGCACTTCCTTCGTCAATATATGTATTATATTTATATGTTTATGATGCTAATCAGTTAAACATTGTTAATAATGTTACTAAATAGCAGTAGTTTTCTTATCTACATTAATTTATGGATCAAATAAATGTTTCAAAAAAATGGCGAGAATTGGTTGTTTCTCTTAAGCATGTGATAATGTATTCAGTCTCAAATGTGTACGCATACAAAAATATTTGATAAAAAAGTTTATCTTTGAATAAAATTTAATATCTCAAAAAATTACTAAAACTCTTGTTTTAAAACAGTGGTCATTTTATGACCTTATTGTTAATGAAAATATACATTACTTTGATATATGTTCCAATTCACGATCTCTGTTGGAGTAATAGATGTTTTAGAAAATAGTTGAGTTAATTAAATACTAATTTAGAAACTAATTTATAAATTTTATTAATAATAGAAACTAATTTATAAATTTTATTAATAATATAAACTACTTTATAAATTTTATTAATAATAAAAACTACTTTAGTTATTAATAATTCTTTAATCTCTAAAAAATAGTATATAATTTATTTAATATAATAACTAATTATTTTTAATCTCTAATATTTAATGATTTTTTTAATGAATTGTTAGACTTATTTTTTTATAGGTCATTATTATTTCGGAATCAACAATATTAGTTAGGGTTTTCTCAGTGCTAAGGAGAATATTTTTTATGAATGTGAACTAGATATATTTTATGACATATGCCGTGGGTTTTATGGCTTAACTAAATTTTAAGTTTGTTATGAATTTGAATATTTTCAATTGAGTTGAAGTTAAATTATTTTTTATAGAGTATCCAAATATTTTATATTTTTCAGTTCAATCTCTGCCATTTTATTCTATTGTTAACTCTGGATTACATCATAATTACTTACATGTTCCCACATTAAAAAATAGAAAATGATATAATCAAGTTTTAAGTCTAATAAATTTAGATATATTCAATTGAATGTCTCTATTGAAAATTACATTTTATTAAGTATTCAAAATCTTTAAATTTTCTATTGAGAGTCATTGTCCTTTGATTTTGGCGTCAAGTAAAGTGACATAATTGTTTAATTTTGGAGTCTACGAACTTGGATGATATTAAAAAAAAATAATATCTAGAATCTTAATTTTCTTTATAAAAAATAACATTATTTTTGTTTTTTTTTTTAAAATTAAATACTAAAATTGTTCCAGCCAGTTGACCTGGATCACCTTTGTGCGTATCTATAAATTGCGCTTCAAGAGCCCCTTTGCTTCTGTTCCAACATTCTCCTTCCTCCGCCGTGAGCACCTGAAACAGAGAGACAAATGGTGTCCTCGCGGCCGTTTGCACTCCGACGATAAAGTCAGCTATTGGACAAGAAACACCAAACACTTCTCGTCGCAGAACACCGTAAGATCAATGTCTAGAGAAATATGTAACTGAATCGTAACTGAATCCTCTCAAATGAGTACACTTGTACACAAATGTGAAAAACGTACCTTGTTCTGTTTACCGTAAAACCTTATATACCTTCCCAGGGTTTCTCTCCACGTATTAGCTTGCGACTTGCGTATTTTGAAGGCGCTCCTTAACAACATCGTTCCCAGTCTTAGGGTCTTCTCAGTGTGTAGGATTGCCCTATCGAAGTGCAACTCGTGTGGGGGGTGACTGCATGGGTGTCAACTCATGCGCCCATTCTCTAAGTCACTCGTCCTGGGAGTATCCTACCTTCCTTATGTGCCATGCATGTGGATTACCTTCTGGGACGTGGCCTCCTCATGGGTGGTTTCTGTCCCAGTGACTTTCCAGCGGTGGTGTGTACTGCCGCGTCCCTACACCTCATGCACAGATCCTTCATGAGTTGGGTCTCTCCCTTCTAGTACTGGGGGTGTGGTTTGGGAAACACCTTTCTTTACCTATTATCACTGTCTGGGATGCCGAGGCCCGAGGCCTCCACGCCCCTACCGTGCCGCCTCCTACCGTGTCGCCTCCTCCTTGGTTATCCTTGCCCGTGGGTATCAGGAGGGGACACTTCCTTAGCCTATCAAACTTCCCATACGCCTTTATTAGCCTGAGGCTGATCAACGCCCGAGGCCGTGGACCTTAAAGGAAACTTCTTCATGCCCTGCAATACTTTCTAATGGATCATTCTCTCGAGGTCCCACTATGTTGACTTTGGTCAACACCCGATGAACGTACGATACAAAAATAAAACCAAACCAACCATGTGTAAATAAAAAATAATATTATTTGTTAAAAATAAAAAAAGGGTTCCATAACTTTTTTTTTTAATTGGTCTTTGAAACTACAAAATCAAGCATTCGCACCATCCTATAATTGATGGTAATAACTCAATTAAAAAATATAAAGATTTTGAAACTTCAATAAAAAAAAATCTTTTAATAGAGTCAATTGAAAATATATAAATTTGTAAGAGACTTAAAAAAATGAATTATATATTTTTTATTTTCCACGTGGAGACACGTAAGGAACAATAATATATGCTCACAACACTTTAACAAATTAATGACAAAATTAAATCATAGATACTCAATTGAAAAATATAAAATTATTGAATACTCAATAAAATGACAATTTTTAATAGAAATTCAGTAAAAAATACTTAAAAATTTATGAGTGACTTAAAATTTAATTAAACTTTGTTTTATTGATATTTATCATGATTATATTTTTCATCAATAATAATAAATATTTTTTGTCAATAATTTATTAGATTTATTTTTCTAATGTTGATTAGGAAAACTTTCAACCAATATTAATTAAAATTATTTTTTTGGTAATGTTGAGGTATTTTTTCAATCAATATCGATTAAAGGGTCAGGAGGAAGAAAATTTCAACCAATAATATCGCGAAATAATCTGATTAATGTCAACGTAATAATTATGTTTAATGTGAACAAAAAATAATTTTAGTGGTCATATAGAGATTGTTTTTTTGTCAAGTTGAATAATTTTTTGACGAACTTTGAAAAAAAAAATAACATTAAACAAGATCGAGTAAAAAAAAATCATCAATCTACTTATATTTTTTTAATTATTTTGATACTTTTTTTTTTTCATTTAGTGATAATTGAAATACTTCATGCACACGTAAAAATTAGAATTAAATAAATTTTAATTGGTTTATCAAAACATTTTTTTTAAAAAAAAAAATTTAAAATATGATTAATTCAAATTCAATGCATGTAAATATCTCATAAAATAATTATAAAATTTCCTAAATTAATTTAATCCTAAACCCTAAACATTATGAAAATTTCAAAAATAATTTATTAGTATTTTCTAAAAAATAATAATAAACAAACATGACCTCCAAAGACATCAATACTTCAAATAAGTTGGACTTTATGTTTGTTGACAGATATACAAAGAGCCTGTATTATGGTATTACTATTTACACTCTCCCTTTATACTAATGCACGCCTGTTTCTTTTTTTCCAAACTACCCCATTAAACACACTACCTTTGTCTTCATCTACCTCGACCACTTTACTTTCTTCTGGAAAAAACCAAAATAACCAAATTCTCCCTTATCAAATAATTGGTCCAAACTTAAGGATATTTATGTTAAACTGGAAAATATCTTTTTACAAGATAATTAGCATAAAGGAGGAGTGTAAATAGCAAAAGGCAAATTGTCTTTGCACCTTCATACCTTCTCCTGTACTTCCATATTAATTGTGAAAAGTCGGTTTTTATCTTTTTAAAATTTTAAAATAGTTCTAAATGAAACATAACTTCACCTTCTTAAATAACCCCAATTGTGTCCCATACATCCATTTCAGTCGCAACACCTCCATTCTTCTCCAACCGCAGTGTTTGAGAGAGCGGTTTCATCATTTGAGCGTATGTGAGAGAGTTGATAAGAAGATTAGTTGTATTCGACGTTTTCCAATGTGATTTTTTTTTTGAGTTTTGCATTCCATTTCTACATCTCGATGATTTTTTTTTCTAGGTTTTGTAGCTTCCAAAAAGATGAAAAAAAATAACGAAAACATAATTATCACCGATAAAAACACCACAAACTTACCTCAAACACCAATATTCACTACTAGTTGTCAACACTTGAAAATGAAGAAGAACATATCACACCCCCCACTATACTTAGAAGGGTATTATTGAAATTAAAAAAAGGTATAGAAGTATGGAGGTGCACGGATAATTTTCGATAACAAAAGCCTTTCCTTCCTAACTTAACAATAACCCAAGGCCCAAATCTGATCAAAGTTATATGTAGGTACAATGAAACTTCCGTATGAGCACCCTCTAGATTTCTGTTCACACTCCTTTCTTTCTATTTTTCTTGTTACTAATTATATCCTTTTATCTAAAAAAATTTATAAACCCCAACCCCTTATTCTTTAAACTCAAATTTGATTGTCATTTCAATGCTTTTGTATTATTTTCTATATTTTTATCTACCTTAAAGCTACGTAAAATTTACCTAAGTTTTGTTTTATTAAAATTCTACTAAATTAAGTTGTTTACATAAAATATATTTTTGTATCAAATTCTTTATTTTATATTTATAAAACTTGATGCACATTTCGATGTTTTTTGGTTGTTTCGTGACAAGTGAGGTTCAAGAAAGGTATTCCAAAAAAATTATGTTTTATTTACTTTTTTTTATAAGATATTACACTACAAGAAAATCATGAAATAGAAACCAATTTCTAGAAACCAAAATAATTAGTTGCAATAGTAACTAAATTAGAGATCATTTTAGAAACTAAAAAGAAATTTGGTTTCTAAATTAGTTTATATTATTTTCTATTATTTTCTATTATTGTTAAATAGTTTCTAAATTGGTATCTAATTAGCAACCAAGGTTTTAGAGACTACATTTAGAAACTAAATAATTGGTATCTAAAACCTTAGTTGCTAATTAGATACCAATTTAGAAACTATTTAACAATAATAGAAAATAATAGAAACTAATTTAGAAATCAATTTTTTTTGTTAATTTCTAAAATGGTCTCTATTTTAGTTTCTATTGTAACTAATTATTTTGGTCTCTAAAAATTGGTTTCTATTTCATGATTTTCTTATAGTGTTAAATAAGGCTGTTTAAAGGTGAGTTGATTGATTAGTATAATCTTAGGAGTAATAAGATTATAATTGTGGTTGTCCATTTAGTATTGTTGGTGAAGAGAAACAAAAGGAGAGGGAAATGGTGGCAATTGTGTACTCTGTGGTGGCTAATATGCATTGTGGCAAATTTTCTTCCATGGATCATTTCCATATCCAATATTTCTGCCTTTTTGTTGTCGACGAGTGTAGACCAAAACATTGCCATAAATCGCTACGAAGAGTCGTTTTCCATTCATGTTTGTTTTTCTTGTTTAATGAAGTTCTTTCTTCTTCTGTTTGATGCTGATAGACTCATATAAAGTAATAAATAATTGAAATTTTAATAATTAATATTGAATATAACATTTTAAATTTTTATTAATAATAAAAATTATTTTAAATACTAATATTTTTTAATTTATAATAATTAATAATTTTTTATTTTTAAAATTAATTATTATTTAATTATTTTCTTGTAATATATATAAATTGCATATTTACATGAAAAAAAATCCTGTATTATGAAGTAAGAGTGTGTGAGGTTATTTAAGTAGATGAGTAATTTATTTATACTATTTTTTTCTTTGTTATTGTAAATGCAAAGAATAATTTTAAGATTAAAAAATTTAAAATATAACTAAGGAAATATGAACATCAAATACGTATACAAAATAGAGGTATCTCTATTACATATTATTATAGAAGAAGTAATATTGATTGCATTTTTGCATGAAAGACAAAAATCATATTATGAAGTAGAAGTATGTGCGGTTATTTTAAGTCGATGAATATCTCCGTCTTCACTATTTTTTCTTCTTTTTTATTGTTGTATATGTAATAAATTAATAACAATTTTAAGGTTTAAAATATTAAAATTTTAAAACATAATTAAGACTAAAATAAAAACATAAATATTTACCCAAAAATAAAATTTATTATTATTATTATTATTATTATTATTATTATTATTATTATTATTATTATGACAACTGCTTATTTTTTACATTTAATTTACAACATTTAAAGTTATGAAAAACCCAAATTTTTGACTTAGAAAAACATATGAATTAATTGATTTTCTTAATGTGTATAATCTTGGTCAAAATATTTTATAAGAGTGATTGAAAGGAGTATTATTTTTAAATTTTATTTTATTTTATTGGATTTTTGAGCTTCCTTCTTATGCATGAAATATGTTCAACTTTATAAAATTTATTTGTCTCACTTACTTAAGGGATATGAGTCAAATTAGGGTTATGAATAAAAGAGATTTGTTATTGAAAATATGACAACAAATAGGGAGAGAAGGGGGAAAAAAGAAAATCTAATGTGATTTTTGCATACCCAACGAAGTGCATATTTTTGAATGCAACTGGAAATTCATTCACTTTCGAATATAACAAAGTTTTGAATAAAAGATTCTTAACGGATAATTTTTTGTTTTCAACGGTTGGATGTTCAATTGGAAATTTGGAAAGGAATAAATGCAATTCACAATATATAATGACTCTATTTTAGAGTTTTTTCATCTTCTTTCTTATTTGTAAACATTGTTATTTTGTTTGTTTGGGATAAATATATGCATTACTTATGTACTTGTTGGAGATTCTCTTGTATCTTTGTTGATCATAGTTGATCTATTTACTTGGTTTGGAAGAATCATGAATTTTACTCTTACAATGAATCTTTTTCACATTAAAAATATTTGTGTATCATGTACTTGTGTTATTTTGTCATGCTATGGTCACTCCTCATAGATTCTCGAAAGTTGGGAGAATTTTATTTTGCTGCTTATTACTCTATTATTGAATTGTTATTTTAATATATTCTTCCATCAGAGTGACATATTCTTACTTGAATGATGGAGACAATATCAAAGTAACTTTTTTTAAAGTAGCAAATTATGATTTATGGAAGGAAAAAAATGAAGGGCTTGTTTTGTGAGGAATATGCATCTTCTTATTTTTGGTTCATAGAAGTTGAATTCTATGTTTAGTGAAGAATGAGATTTTGAACACCAATGAGTATGTGGTTTTATTAGTCATTTTGTGGATGACAATGTATAAAATCTTATTGTTTATAAGACAAATGAGAGAACCTTACGAGATAAACTCGAATCAGTATATGCCTCTAAATCAAGAGGCAACAAATTTTACTTATTGTTTTTTTTTTTGTAGAATTGAAGTACAAGGAAAAGACATCAATAGAGAAAATCAGAGTAATTTTCAAGGACGATTTGATTAGTTGTCAGTTGTGGGTATTAAATTTGATGATGATGAGTTAGAATTATTCTTATTGTTAACTTTACTTGATTTTTGGGAAAGGTTTCAGGTTTCCATGATTAGTTGTTATCCTAAATAGTGATATTTTATTTGAAATGGAAAATAGTGGTGCTCTTAATGAGGAGACGCGAAGGAAGACATAAGGTACTTCATGTCAATTAGAGAAGTTAGAAGAGAGAATTGCAAGGTGGTAGATAAAAGCATGATCAATTCTAGGTGTTAGTACAAAAATGTGTAGTGTCACTTGTCACAAAATGGAACACATACAATGAAAATGTTTTCTTTGAAAAAATGTGAATAAATATAAGAAAGGAAAACAACAAGATAAGGATTATGTTGATGGTGGTCATGTGTCTACTGCTACTTTTGATGATCTTTTATTCTTCATGACCATGATTTAGTTAATCTTATTTTTTATGAGAGCATGTGAATAATTGATAGTGGTGATACATTACATGTTACAACCTAAAAAGATTTTTTAACATCTTACATTCTAGATGATTTTGGAGTTATGAAGATAAGTAATGATGGTATATATAAGGTGATTGGTGTTGGTGATGTATGCTTACAAACCAACATGAGAAAACAATTATTATTGAGAGGAATTAAACATCCTCCAAAAGCTTATTTTAAGTTGATTTATGTAAAGGTGCTTAATGATAGAGGTTATGATAATATTTTGGTTCTCGAAAGAGGAAACTTACTAAAGCAAACTTGATTGGGGCTAAATAGAAGAAAAATTATAAGAAGTATTCACTACAAAAAAAATTATTAAATAAAAATTAATTTTAGAGACAAAATATAATTAGTTGTTATATTGACTAAATTATATACTATTTTAGATACTAAAAAAATTATTGGTATCTAAAGTAATTTTTATTATTAATAAAATTTATAAGCTAGTTTCTAAATTGGTTTCTAATTAGTTACCAAAGTTTTAGCTACCAATTAATTTAGATTATAAGTTGGTTGCTAAAATTTTGGTAGCTAATTAGATACCAATTTAGAAACCAGTTTATAATTTTTATTAACAATAAAAACTACTTTAGTTACCAATATTTTTTTAGTCAATAAAATATTATCTAATTTATTCAATATAGTAATTAATTATTTTTTGTCTTTAAAATTGGTTTCTGTTTAATGATTTTCTTGTAGTGATTAGAGAAAGAACTTTGGTTACTATAAGACAATGTGAATGCTATAGATATGGAGACATCTTTGTGGCATTGAAAACTTGGTCATATTAGTGAAAAATGGGCCAAATTGTTTAGTTAAAAAAGACGTACTTTTCATATTGAAAAGTACAAAGTTGGAAAAATATTCTCATTGAATGGCCGACAAGGAAACTATGGTATGTTTAAGGATCACATTTCCCTAGGAATCGTTGGTCAAATTGGTGCATTAATATATTTGTGTCAATTGAAGGTTTTTCTTTTAGTGGTTCACTTTATTGATGATTGTTCCAAAAAGTTTATGATTTAAAGATAAAATACCAAGTATTGGAGAAGTTCAAACAATTCTATGCTTTGGTTGAGAGGCAGTCAAGCAAGAAGCTGAAGTGCATTTGTACTGACAATGGTGATGAGTAATGTGAACCCTTTGGTTGCAAAATATTTGTGCATGTTTCAAAGGATAAAAGATCCAAGTTGAATGCAATGTCAAGATAATGTATCTTCATTGGTAAGTGAGGTTTGGTTACAAGTTATAGGATCTTGTTAAAAAAAATACTTGTGAGAAGTCATGGTGTGAAATTTATGGAAGACCAAACCATTGAAAATATAAATGAATGAGAAAAGTTTACATATAAGGAAGTCAATGGTATGAATAATGTTAAACATGTTCAACAACCTTTCTAGAATCAAAATATTGATGTTTTCACTAACGAAAATACATAAATGTTATATATATATATATATATATTTCAATTTCAAAAAAGAAAAATCTAGAAATAAAACAAGAATCACACACGAAACAAATTAATGTGGTTTGACCAAAAGCCAATATACATCCATAAACAAAATTTCACTATAAATAATATATGAAATTATAATAATAAGTTTCTCTCAAGTTTCAAACTAAACTTTCAACTCTCACATTAAAAATTATCTGTCAAGTTCAAGTTTCCATATATAAGACAAAATTGTCTTATAACTTCCAACTAAGAATGTTTCTCATAAGAACTAATCATGTGTACAATGATTCAGTTATAATAAACATGAGACCCCACTAATTATTAGAGAGTTCCATAAAGAGATAGACGATCCAAGATTTAATCTTCATGTCATGATGAACCACTGGATATTCTGAGACCAGTAGACGATGACGAACTAATAGACAATCTCAAATTGCTAGACAATCTAACACCTCTCACTAGTACAAAAGAACTCATTAAACGACGGTTAAAAAGACCATATAAAGATGGTTCCCGAACTATCGTTATTGCGGGTGTCGTTATAAATCAGTTGTTTATAACGACGATTTTAGAACTGTCGTTATAAAACCACATTAACAATATGTGTAAAAAGCTGTCTTTATTCTGCCAAATAAAGGGAAAAATGTATTTATAATGACAGTTCTAGTTTAGAACTGTCGTTATAACCCAAAAAAGCAAACTTTTAAAGACAGTTCCATTTGGAACCGTCGTTATAACTGTATTTTTTTAAAATATTTTATTATTAAATATATACCCTAATCCTGTCCTGCATAAAATAACAAATTTCCAGAACAATAATGCATGTAATATGATAATTTAAATATGAAAGTCTACATACAATAAATTAGTACATATAACATTCTACAAAAAGTTATACAAATATATGAAAAAATTATGTGATTCTAAACCTCAAATTTTAAAGTGTTATTGTATTGAGGTATTACCTGGTTCCAACCTCTATGAATTTTGGTTCGCACAATAGTCAATATCCACTACATAAAATAGTAACCATCTCACAGTCAACCATGTGGAAGAGGAGCTTTGATGACTACAAATCTCCATGGATTTCTTGAAGGCTGATTTTAGGTTAGTTGGGTGTGTTTTGGGGTACTTTGAATTTGTTAATTCACTCTTAGTTTGAATCCAAAAGCTGATTTAATTCAAATCTTTTTAAAAGAGTGTTTTATGAAGAAGCAGAAAAACAACCAGTTGTTTTATCATTTCAATCGGTTGTTTCATACTTAAGGTTTTTGAAACCGGTTTTGGTAGATTTGAACTTGGTTGACTTTGCTGTCAAACCAATTCAATCAGTTGTTTTAAAAAAACAACCAAGTGTTTTTTTACTGCCTAAACAAAATTCTATTAAGTTTGTTAAATATGCTTTAAATATTTTCAAACTGATTTGACTTTAATAATAAATGCTTTTAATTGCTAATTGGAGTATAAATGTTCTGTTATACGCTTCTAGCAATTTTTTTTTACAAGATCTGTACCGACCAGTTCCCAGACGTTGACTAAACCACTAGTGATGTTGCCACGTAAGCGGGTCCCATGAGCAGCACGGGCCAGTACCTCGCAAAACACGTGCGCCAAAGAAGCTGAGAATGGTCATACATCGGTCATCAGGATGCACCGACATGCCACTCATCAATGTGGAGAGGTTGGACATCAGAAGTCCAGATAGTAGAGATGGGCCACGAGAAGTGGATCCCAGACCACACGCTAGTTATCAGTAAGGGAGAAGTCTAGATCACGAGTGCCATGCGTGCAGAGTGGATGACGCGTTCAGGCGTGATACAAAGTATAGAAGCCACTGAAAGGATATGGCCACCAAGGGCCACGATCAGGGGTGAGCTGCATGCATGGTACGTGAACAACTAGGGCACTCACAGAGGCGGGTGACCCTAGAGATCAGGTGCACGAGGAGACATCCAGGTGGTCATCCTGTTAGAGGTTGCACTCCAGTTAGGGACCCCGCGCACTAGGTTATTAAGAGAGTAAGGTAACAACACTGCTGGGCCCGCCCATCAGAAAGGCCCATTTTCAGGTAAACAGGAAACCCTAGTTTTCAGTCTATAAATAGTAAGTTAACAGACTTGGCAAAGGGAGAATTCCCTTGTGCTGTTAACACACACACAAGAGAAAGAGTATACAATTTTTGGTGTTTCCTAGCCCTAGTACTGACTTGAGCGTCGGAGTGCAAACGACCGCTAGGGCGCCCATTGTCTTTGTGTTTCAGGTGTTCATTACAGGAATCGTGACAGCGAACGCAAGGACTCTGAGCGTGAGTGTGACGTAGACGCATGAAGGCGTTTTGAGTCAACCGGCAGGAACATCAGTTTTTGAAATCAACTTTTCTCCAAGATTACTTAAAGCTTTGGATATTTCTCTAAGAGCGAAGTAGGACTTGCTATGTACTTTGATTTGATTTGTACCAGGTGTGATCAATCCTATTTCCTCCTTCAATTGTATTTCTGTAAGGACTAGTGTTCAAAGAGTCAGATGATGTTATGATCTGTGGTATGTTTGTGGTGGGCCAAAGGAAATGTGTGTTCTTGAGGGGATCAAAATCACTTATTTGGTGGTTGTGTGTTTGTAATATGTGATTGATTACATTGTGGATACCCAATGGTTTCTGGGAACTGGATGTAGCTCTTGGAATAAGAGTGAACCAGTATAAATATGTTTGTGTGCTTATCTCTTTCCTTGAACTCTTTAATACCTGTTTTAAGTTGTTTTTATTCACTGCTGATAAAAACAACCGGTTGAATCGCAAAAACAACCGGTTGATTTTTTGGAAATCAACTTAATCAGTTTTGTTCTTTGGCTTCCTTGATCTCTTTCTCTGTGATTCATCATTGAATTTCATTATACCTTCAAAGTTTGCGAAAATCATTTATAAACAGTTCATCCCCCTTTTTGTTTAAGGCCATAAATTCTAACAATTGGCATCAAGAACTAAGTTCTTGAAAGATATTCAAGTTGATCAAAAGTTCTGAATTGATGGCTGATAAACTACCTTTTGGTGAAGGTACTTCAATAAATAGACCACCATTGTTCTATAAAAAAACGTTCTAGGAGCCATATATAACGACGGTTCAATAAGGAACTGTCGCAGTTTACACTGAAACACATATATAACGTCGGTTCAGGCAGGGACCGTCGTTAAAAACACCAAAATTTTGTGAAAAACTATAAAAATGTCATCGCTTCTTTTATAACAATTTTTATTTATGAACCATTTTTATACGGAGTTGTAGAATTGGTATTTTATACTAGTGTCTAGATGATCTAAAAAACTTGACTTAGATTTGATCTTAACCAAATTTTCACCCAAAATATATATATATATATATATATATATATATATATATATAAAGTAGTTTGCGTATAAGCTAGTTTTAGTTTATAATTATTTTAAGTGTTGAAGGAAAATTTGTAAAACTCTGGTAGAAAGATGAATTGATGTAGCTGGATTTTGTTGACTATGGAGGTTCCCTTTGTGTCTTCTTGCAAAATTATGGGACCAAAGTGAAGTTCAGATTCACGAATCCATTGGCGGTGGTGATCGGATCCTCCACGTTTGTTACTTGTGTTGCCACGCCTACGGAGTCTCAAAACCTATATTACATTATTATCCATTTTGAACTAGTTAGGCTATTATTATAAAAATCCTAACCGTTGATAGAACTTAAGTTTTCGATCAATAAACCTTGTTGGCTTCTATAATTATTCATCATCACATGTTAAAAACTATTTATTGTATTTAGTCAAGGTCCTCGTAAACAACATTGTTATAAGGATTTCCTTCCATTTGGATAAGTTTATGGAATTATTTTGTAGTAGTACTATGGATAAACATGCACGTACGAATCACGATGTGTCACTTGTCGAGAATTTAATGAAGGTTTGGAACACGTACGATACTTCTGTGCATGATCACTACATATGGTAAGCAACTATTACACGTCCAGAATATCTTACACCAGATAATTTCTTTTAGAAAAGACACGAAACACAATTCATGAATTCAAATCATCATAAACATATAAAGTTTTAAGGCTTAAAGAAAACACTTCCCACCCAAATTAGACCCAAGTTAATTTCCCTATATCTAATTCTACAACTTTTTAACAAATTGAAATAACCGATAAAATAAAACTAAATATTGGGTTTGGTTTTAGCTCTTAAAGAATTAAAAAAAAAATTCCTCAAATAAAAAAAATAATTCAAAACTAACTATCCTAGACAGACCTTCACATTTTACTGTAAAACACGTCGATCAACTACCATGAAATTATTCTTGATTAATTGGAGGATTATCTCTTATAAAAAGTAGGTGTAGTGAAAGAAGAAAATGTTATCTTTTTAGGTTTGTTTTAGTAGTACCCCTTTCAATTTTTATTGTTTTCTCAAAGGGCTTGTTCCATTTATGCCCCTCCCCCAGCCCACCTATCTCTGTGTAATCGACAAGCATTCATGGCAAATTTAATTAGCGAAAAGATAAGTTGAAAAAGCTAAAAGGAATTTTATTTTCCGTACTCAATCTCTTTATTGATATTTTATTTAAAACTATCACAAATTTTATTTTTTATTAAAAATATTCACAAATTATATTAATTTTAAATAATAATCATAAATGATGAATTATGTTAATTTGATTATATATATATATATATATATATATATATATATATATATATATATATATATATATATATATATATATATTTTATATAAAAATAACACAAAATTTATTTTTTATTAAAAATATACACAAATTATATTAATTATAAAAAAAAATCATAAATTATGAATTATGTTAATTTTATTATATATATATATATATATATATATATATATATATATA
>Ga0123342_1001146_pt1 | contig 44267 bp, 17 predicted proteins | sample Turbeawhitnodule_FD_89960 | JGI IMG/M metagenome (GOLD analysis project Ga0123342, IMG submission 89960) | Root nodule microbial communities of legume samples collected from Mexico - Turtle bean Mexico white nodule | ecosystem: Host-associated > Plants > Roots > Nodule | place: Mexico: Nepantla...
AATTACAAGCCTAATTACAAACGAATCTAAAAGCCTATTACAATCTTCAAAGCACTCAAGCTATTTTCTTCATCAAACACACATCAAGCCTTGGTAGGGAAGAAGCTTCCTCCAGCTTCAACAGATCTGGGTCATCCCTTTGTTTTGATCTAATGGCTCAAATTTGTTTGATGGTTCGTATTTCAATGCAACTCCTTAGTTTATAAATATGTGCAGTGGTCCCCTGATTTTCCTACTTCTTTCTCATTATCCTTTCTTCTCCGTCATACCACCACATTTTTAAAAGAGCTTTGAGGTAACCATGTCTTCTTCCTTGTTTGGTAGTTCGATCTGTCGGGTTTCTAGGGTTCTCGAAAGTATGCTTCCACGCAACGTTGCCCATCTTTCGGAGACGGCCTCAAAAGCCTCTAGTTCAAAGTCTTCCCATATTAGCGACAAAGCTAGTGTGGGTGGGCTGGCCGAGGACATTCACCTCTCGGTTATCCCCAGTGAGGGTGTCGCAGAACGAGACCTTCTACCCGGCCGACTTCCACGTATGCCTGGGTGGATTCGAGTGTGTTAAAACATACTTCTTGATTTGAAACTATTGCGTCGCTTAAATCTTTTAGCGCCAATATAGATATGTTAGACCCCAAGTCGTTAGATGGGGTTGTTTCGCTCTGAAGGTTTGTGTCATCTGATGTCGTGTGTTTAGGGTCTGATTCTTTGGGTGAATATTTTTTCTTTTATTCTTGCTTAATAATTGACGTCCACGTCCGCTTTCCTTTCAATACTTTTACCGTTGACGTGTTGTGTGCCTTGAATGTGGCACCTTCAAAGCTTCATCTGAATAGCTAGACTTATATCCAAACTTTTTGGCTTTTATGCCTTTGGCTCAATTTAAATCCCACCCCTCAAGTCTTTCTAACTATGTATGGTACGAGGTCGGGTGGCCAAGTAGTGTGGTTGTCCCTTGTTAGCCAATCGAGGTCGTGCTTGTTGACTCCCTTTACTTCTTCTTAGAAGAACTTCAAGTGAGCTTCTTTAAGGTTGTGGTTGGGAAGGAGGGTCGTCAATTTTTTATGACGACGATGCTTCACACTTTCCTTTTTATTGGACACATGATCCTGCACGTTTTTGTATATGGTCAAAGTCATCATTGACCCATGAGGACCTAAAAACCTTGTCGGTTTTAGACAAACTCCCCCGCAAAATCCCTACTCGGTTGTTGCTACAGGTTTTCATGTCGCCCACTCGACTTCTTGACATTGTGGGTATGATTTCGTTTACTTTTACGCGTTTTTGTCTTTATTGATTCTCTTTTTTTTTTTACTTGAGCTTTTTGCAGCCATTGCGACTTCTCACGCTCCCCGTGATAACAAGCATTTCATGAAAGAACTTATGAAGTAGCGAAAGGCCAATTCCGACTAGGGTCTGACCATTCAGCCCGAAGCAGCGACTCTTTTGTGAATCGTTTTGGCAGAGGATGTCCCTTCCCCCCTTCTTAATAACCCAAGCTCGAGGAAGCCTCATCGAGAGAAGAAACGAAAGAAACCCTCTCGTCGTCACTCCAACAGATCCTCATCCGGGAGATCTATAAGAAGGCCCGTGTTGATGTCGGCTCTAGCTCGGTAAAAGACTTCCTCGGTCGCGTGTTATACTTGAGTGAAAAGGTCTCAATACCTTTGAATTTGGCTGAGAAGAAGCTTTTTATGTCGGCGTCTTTGACTGAGTTGGTGAACTCTTTCCTCAAACTAAGTACTCGTGTTATTGTCCTCGAGAAGCGCATGGGTTCAATGTTGAAAGAGAGGGAAGGAGCAAACGTAAAAGAGTTGGCGAAATCTTTCCTTGAACTTAGTACCCGTTTAAATTTTCCAGGCGGTATGCTCTGTTACCTAGGTCTTCGGTGATTCGGAATGACCCTTCCCAATTCACAACGAACTTTTCCTTGAGTCTTGTCTTTGTGGGCCTCCCCCTTTGCTCTCAGTACCAGGTCTCTCGAGAGGAATGACCTCAGTTTAGTCGGCATTCAAAGCTTCCTCCAATATTCTAGATCGTCCTGCCGTTAGAGGGTGTAGTGTGAGAACTGGAGTGATCTCAAGAGTTCTTTGGACCTTTGGGGTGGTCGCGAACTATCGGGTACCCCCCTCTCGACTCTTTGGTTATCAACATTGTTTGTCAGCTTTGTCTTAAACTATCGCATTTCTTCCAATTGCATGAATTTTGCAGCTCTTTGCCTCAGCTCGTCCATGCTTCCCACTGGTTTTATACATAAGTTGTCAGAGAATGGAATTGGTTTAAAAGAGGTCACTAGATGATGTAGCGCGACTTCTGGGCTAAGGTCTCGAATATTGAGGGTTATCTTTTCGATCTTGTCCATAAATGAACGTAGCGTCTTAGTTCTCTCCTGCCATATGTTAACTAGAGCGAGGGAGGTGAGGTGATGGGGTTTGCTTGTGGCGAACTAGGCCGAAAACTTTGACATCAAGGTGTCAAAGCAATCAATAGAAGTTGGTGGCAAGCGAGTGAACCAATTTAGCACGGTTCCCTTCAGAGAAGTGGGGAACACTCAACATAGCAAAGCATCAACGATTGTGTATAAGCTAATTTGGGTGACATAAGCGTCAACATGTTCATCGAGATTTGTGTTGATGTCATACTTGTCTATTGTCGGGCTTTTCCAAGTTGTCAATAAAGACACTTCCATGATTGCTTCGGTGAAGGGGTGCCTTTAGGACGACATACCCACGATTCCCTCTGAGGCTGTGTAAATGGTGCAACTCGCCCGTGAGTTGTATTCTCCTTCTACACGTGTTTGGGTTTTGTGTTCAGTCTGTCTTCGACTTCTGACATTCTTTTTGGTCGTCGGGGTGTGCCCAAACTCCAATTTCTTCATCATCATTTGATTCTCGATCTTTAGGCTTTGTTTGGATTAGAGAATAGAAAGGAGGGAGTGAATTTGAGATGATTTGAAGGGAAAATGTGAAAAAAGTGAGGTTGTTTGGATTAAGGTAAATAAAGTAGAAAGTGTAGAGAAAGTTTATGAAAGTTTGTGAGTGATGAGATAGATATGATTGAAATTATATTTTTTAATTGATAAAATTATAAATTTACAAATTTACTTTTATATTTAAAAATTATTAAAAAATAATTGGATTGATTTATTTATAAATTAAATAACTTTATTATTTTTATCTTTATTTTTTATAATTAATGTAATTATTATATAATTTTTTTATTTAAACTTATATTTATTATTATTATTTATATTTATTCTTATAAATAATTAATTATATTATTTTATAATAAATATATTTTAAAAGTTTTAATTATATTTTTATATTTGAATTATAATCTTATTTTAAATAAAAATAATAATAATTTTAGTTTAAAATAAAAAAATTAACCTAAACTATAAAGCAACTTTCTTTGCAATTCTCTCCTACCACGCGAAGAAAGTTTTAAACAGAAAACTCTTTTCGTTTTTCGTGTTTTATATGATTTAATATCTCGTTTTTTGTGTTTATCCACAAACAGTAAATCTTCTCCTTTTTGCTCCCAAAAACAAACAGAGCCTTAAATCTCCTATTTTCTTCGCGTTCTTCTGTTTCATGTCCTCAAACTCTTTTTTTTTTATTTCTAGCATCAGGGTCATCGGATCGATTGAGGACCACACTTCATTCTTTCTATCGTTTCCTGTCATGCTTCGTGTGGATACCATGCGATTTCTAGATAGGTTTTTCTTTCGGTCTCACGGCGGACGCCAAAATGTTCCTACAATGAGATCGAATATTCCCTAGCGAGTGTCCTTCTATCTTTTGTTTTCGTCTGCCTGTCAGATCCGAAAGGTGGGGTACCTACAAAGACACTCTGACGCTCAAGTCAATTGAGAGTGGTAATATGTCTAGAGGTTCAGAACTAGAAATGCCATTACCTTTTGTCATGGGGTCTACCTCTATTTATACTTTTCTATTAGGCTTTGTACTCCACGCGGATTTAGCGCAGGCCCAATATCTCTTTAACCATATTTTATTATCCTTAACATGTCTTTGACTTTAATTATTAATTAGGGAGAATGATCGAATGATCGTGTTCCCTATTTGTCCATTCGGATAATCGACTCCTACTAGGACATCAAATTTAGACATAATGTGTTTTAACTGATGTAGAGGACAAGAATAAAGAACAATAAGGCAAGTCGACAATTTTAACTAGTATAACATTACATTAGTGCAGTGATTTTAGTGGAGTCAATAGATAAAATATTCAGAAGTCTTAGGTTATGTGTAAGGATCATTCATCAATTATTTCCATCATTATTTCATTAAATCTTATAAATTTTATTTCTTTTTCAATATTTAGACATAGTGTTTTTTAATTGGTGTAGAGGACAATAATAAATAAAAAAATAAGACAAATCTACAATTTTAACTGGTATGAATGTCAATTGAATCCATTGGATAAAACATTTTTTAAGTTGTGCAGGAGAACCATCCATCAATTTTTTTCATCATAATTTCATTAAATCATATAAAATTTGTCTTTCTCAATATTAAAACATAGTGTGTTACTCTATGGCATTCAAGTCTATGTCTAATGGTGCTTGAAGTTCAAAGTATTTTAATAAAATCAACAAATTCATTTATAATTATATTTTATAATGGTAACTTGTAATTGGAATACATTTGAATTTTTGTAAGGAAATGCTTATTATTACCTTCAAATATATGTTTTTAGAATCCAATTCATTTCAAAATGAAGAATAGTTTTTGATAATTTTCAATTCAATACGAGAATCATAAACAATTTTAGTTTTGGTGATGTTCTATTTAATATTCTTTAAATTCCAAAAGAATACAATATATTAGTATTTACAAAAAAAAAATAGAAAAACATAAAAAAAAACTGTATTGGTCTATGATAATAATAAGGCTACATCCATTTGTTTAATCACTATAATTAAGAAAATTTACTAATTTTCAAAAATTAAGAGAGACTCTTAAGAAAATAATACAATACAAGATCTTCTAACACAACTTAGGAAATTTTATCATAAACACACACTGATCAGGAAATAAAAACTGCAAAAAAGAAAACAATTGGAACAATATTAGATGAAAAACTTTAGCTTAGATTTTTTAAAACAGTAGTAAAAGATTATATTCAATATAAGAGAGAAAAGTATGATATTGATCTTTAAATCTTTAAATCTTTAAAGAACAACTCTATGATCTGTGACTTTTAGTGTGTAAAAACTCTTGTATAAAAAATTGAAGAGTTTTTTAAGTTCTAAAAAAATTAATGTTTTAAATGGTGTGAACTTTGGCTTTGCTACGTTGATAGTTTTATTTGTCGAAAAATCCATTTTTAAATGGCTAAAATAGAACTATACGAAGTTATATATATTTTTAGTCAACTAACATCGCTTAAATAGTAATTTTAGTATTAAAAGTGTATTTTAGTTAGCTAAAATAAAATAAAAACTTCAAATCTTAAAAAGTTTAAGTGATTTTAGTAAACTAAAATCAAGTTTTAATAGAGTAAACGGTTCTATTTTCCAAATCCAACCAGATCAAGATTATTTTAGTTGATTAAGAAACAACTTTAACCAACCAAAATGATGCATATACAAGAAATGTTCATTTGTGGCTAATTCAACTTTTGTGCCTAAATTTGTTTAGTTAGATTAGGTAAAAAATGAAAAATTTGTTTCTACTAAAAGTGATAATATGTAACTTATTTTCCTAAGAATTAGTATTAATTATCTAGAACTTTGTGTAATCTCAATTAGTCGTAAATCCTACACACAGTTATATTACAGTGTAGGGTTACACAATGTAATTAATTTTTATTATAACTAATTTTATAAAGATAATTTTTTTTCGCAACATATCAATTTCAACTTACACTTGATTTGTCATTAAAAAGACAAAAATATTATTAAAAAATAACGAAAATAACCTTAAAAAAAGAGGTATAAATAAATAAAAAATTACTTTTAGAATATTCTTTTAATACATTTTTTATTTAGATTTTTGGAACACATTTTTTAATTTCAAAAATTCCTTTATGTAATGCATTTGTTCTGAATTTTATTTTTTCAGAAGGTATTTTTTACATTTAGAATTTTTTTCAAAAATAAAATTTTGCTTTTTGAATTGTATTTTTTAAATTTTAAACTTTGAAATTCAAAATAGAAAGTAAATTCTAAAATTTTTAAAAATATAAGATACAAGTTCAAATTGATATGGTACATTAACAAAGTAACTATCACATAAAAAAAAAGGAACAGAATAACTCAATATTAACTCAGAACTGATACAAACAATTCTTAATATATGCAATCAAATTATTATTTATTTAATTAGTAAGTTAAAATTTCTAAGGTGTCACAGAGGCTAAATATAAACTATACAACAATAAAACATAAATGAAAATGAATGAGCCTTGATCCGAGCAAATGTTCGGAAGTCTCATGCATATCACAACACCTAGATGATATATGATGTTCCTTATTAGTTTATTTGTTTTTTAAATAAATTTATTTGAGTGTTTATCCAAACTTTAAAGAGGATTTTTCATATATCTATAAGAGATTGTAAACTTCAATCTCATAAAAAAAGAAAATGAAAGTAAGATATATTAAGAATGACTATATAAATTGAGGATAGGAACAGTTTTGTAGTCGTGTGTTTCTATTAATCAATATTATTTGCTTTTGAATTCAGATTTTTTTATGCGTCTGGAAGTGTGTGAAATTCCAAAGTAATAACTTATGTATAACTAAGTACTAGTTTTAGGGAAAGATAATTAGCTTAATTTTCGGCTATAACATCTTACTATTTTTATTAATTAAGTTCATTAACCTCTTTATAATTCTATTTGTACTTTGCTTTGTGAGGTAAGTTCTCAAACATATTTCTATTGTTCTTGAAGTTTAGAGTGCTCTTACTGTTGAGTTTTATGGAGTTATATATGTTGTGGAGGAAATTCAAAAGATGAGACTTACTAATGTTTGACTGGAATGTGATTGGTTTGGTTTGTGTTGCGTTTACTACTAGGACTAATGTTCTTTGGATGTTTCGTAATCGATTGAATACTTGTCTGAATTATTGTGGGAAAATCAGGTTTAGAGTTACTCATATTTTATCGGAAAAGAAATGTGTATGCTGATAAGTTGACTAATTTAAGATTTATTCATATAGAATCTTTATATTAGTATAATAGACTATCATCTAATATGTTATTAAAATTATTTATGAATAGATATAGTGTACTTATGTATCGTTTTTGTTAACATATGGATTTTGATCATTCGTTTAAGAGAATATTTTTTTTGTATAGAGAGTCTCAAATTCAGAATCTTCAACTGCATGAATTTTCTCCCATATTTTCTTTTCTTTTTTCTTTTTTTTAATCATATTTTTTTTATGCAATGACAAATAATTATTTTTACTTAATATAAATGTAAAGTTGCATACTAATGTATAAACTTTTCTTTCAACAATAAATAGTATTTTAAACATGCTATATATATATAATCTAGTTAATCATATAATCTTATCGTAAGTGTGTTATTAAGTAATCTTAATTATACAGATTACACAATGGTTTGGACATTGAAACATGTCGCTCTGCACAGAAGACAAAATTATTACGTGGTCCTCACCCCCGTGTAATGTTGTATTGGACAACACCGTTGGCTTCAATCCTCTTCACTTGTTTGTTTTATTCTTAAATTATTTATGCTCTGGGACCATTAATAATGGAAGAATAATATCCATTCACTTTTCAAATACCATGATTAATTAAGAGCTGAAACATGTGACCTCTCAATCACAGACCCCATTGGCAATATTTAAGAAGAAGAAAAAAACTCCGTTAAAAGATATAATATTCAATTTTTTCTCTTCACATTTTAGTAGTGTCTGATTGTATATAGGAACTTATTTTCACTATAAACCAATAATAAACTGCACTTTTCGAAACCACCATTTTAAGATCATAATATAGACGAAAATGAAGATGGAATTATATGGAATATTCTAGAATCCAATAAATGAGGTAAAATGAATGGACTAAGTGGCTTAGGTGAGTGGAATAGAGATTTATATGCGACAATAGACGAATCATTGAATAACTCGATCCAACTTGTAATCATTAAAATAAAGTATTTGATACATATGTAATTAACTTCATGTTAATTGATATATATGTTCTCTATATTCAATCATAATGAATAATTACAATTATGTTTTGTTTAGTGCAAGTACGAATGAAGATAATTTTTAATTAATAAAAAGAGAATGGAAAATGAAAATATATTTACTTGCTCTAGTTTAAAAGAAAAATAATTTAGCTTTTAAAAAAAGAGACAACATATATAAAAAAACATATGTTTTCTAGAGAATATCACGTGTTCTTTGTGAATGTTATCATGAATCACATTTATATGTTATCTATATTGTTGTTTAATTTAATATGCACATAAATATCTCAGATCCCCATCCTCATCATTAGATTCCATTTCCATGACTCTCCTTCACCACATGATTTGTAATAATGAAGATATTTTTGTTTTCTTTTTTTATTTATTTTATCATTTACATTCTCTTTCCACTCTTTTATTACAATTTCATTATTCTCAACCTCTCTCACCTACTGTTGTTGATCGATCATCAACCCATAAGAAAGGGTCGAATTAGGTTAACGACTAATTAAACATGGACCAGTTTACCAAAAAATAAAATAAAAATATGTAATTTCTAAAATTAATTTTAAATAGATAAATACCACAAGTGGAAATCAGAGTGCCACATAGAGGGAGAGTGTTTTGCTTGGATGGAAAACGAAGTGAAAAAAAATACAAAACGTGACAGTTTGAATAAATAAAGAGTAAAAAGTAAAGAGAAAATAAATAAGTAAATAAATTTATAATTAGTATAATAAAATAATTATTTTATATACTAATACATTTATATAATAATTTGAAATTTATTTTTTAAATAATTTGATGTAATACTTTTTAAAAAATATAAATTAAAGTTAAAAATATAAATTACTATAGAATTTTATGAAAAAATTATATTTTAAAATAATAAATGTTAAAATAAGTTACTTTAAAAATATATAATTTAATTATTATTTTAATATTTTTATCATAATTATTTATTAAAAAAATAAGAGTTAAAATGTTTTTAATCCCTCTAAATCTCTTAAGTATTTGTAGCAGACAAACTATGGATCTTTGTCATTTTAAGTAGAAAAAGTTTTTCAAAGTGAACTAGGATGTTAAATTTTTTGATCGCTGGTATGTATATTATAATACCGTCAATATTGAAAATTTGTTTGTTACGATAAAAAAAAAAACTAATAAAAACCTATTTAACCCAAAATATAGTTTTTACTACAATATTAATAATACTCAATTATATTAGAAAAAAATATTATATACATGAATATATTTATAACATAGTGAATTATCTTCGTAATTGATTATATTATACATTTTTTTATTTGTTGTATTCTGCATCATACAAGAATGTATGATTCTTAATTTCAAATGAATAAAGTTTAATTCTTTATAGTTAGTTATATATGGCAAATTCTACATGCACTTTCATACTTTTTACTTGCGTTTTCAATTTTATTTTTTTTAATTTCAACTATACTTCTTTGAGTATGGTGAATAATATGTTTTTTTTTTTCATTTTTCAAGTAATGATGGTTGCTTCTGGTGGTTGATGATGAATATTGGTGATTAAGGTAAATTTGTGGTATTTTTACTGATGGTGATTGTGTAGTTCACTTATTATACAATTCAAAACTCACAAAACTAAAAAAAATCAGCAAGGTGCAAAAATGGAGTACAAAACTCAATTTTGTTTATCATTGCACTTTAGAATAAACTTTTTGATTCTAAGGGTTCACAATTTGCTTCAAATTGCACTAACAATTTACTTCACGAAACCATTGCAAGTGTAACAATAGTTGTTTTCTTGATAGAATTTTTGCAATGTTACCTGAGGAAAAACTTTTAAATAAGAGATCTAAACCCCTGGGTAAGTATGCATTATCTTATGAAATAAATTAAAACATGTCAAATGATGAAACTATTCTCTTAAACATTGTTGTTGAATAAGAATGGAAATACTGTTGGATGAGAGATATGGACTTAAAAATGAGGTATTGGGTGTATGAGGTACAACTTAAATTATTTTAAAAAAATAAACTATGCCTCATTTATAGTTACTTAAATTTTTTTATTTTTTACAATTAACATGGAGGTGAAGGAAAAAATTATGGAGGTGTAGTATACAAATCACCTTGAAACTATTTCATTATTTCTCTTTATCTTGGTTTTACAAAGTGTTATAACTTTAATTTTTTTTAACCTTTTCTTGTAGGTATGATTTTATCACTGTAATTTTGTAAATATATTTTATTTAGTGTGATGTAATAATTTATCATAATGAATCTTTTGAGTATCAAGATATATTTAAGTTAAAAAAATAAGAAAGATGTTTATGAATTATAATTATTTTAAATTTTCCCTTTATACTTATTCAGATGTGTATTATAATATTTATTAGTAGAAAAAAAACAAAAGTAAGGAAAGAGGTTTACCAAGCATAAATTTGTCTCCTAAGACAGCACATCCCTCAAGCATTACTTCAAAAAATTTAAATAATGAATAATAACACGTGACATCACAAGCAGAAGAAAATTTTTTGAGAAAAAAAGTTATCACCGTCAATGTAGAAAGAAAGAAGAAAATAACAACTGCAGACAAAAAAGGAGGAATGAACCATAAACTTATGAAAAGGGTTACCTTTTGAGTGTTTTTGGTTTTTGGTTTTTTAACTGGGATTTACATTTAAAGCATCATTTGAATCTGTGGTTTATGTGATTTCTATCTTATTTTTTTCGCACTTGAATCAGAAACATAAAAGAGATGTTTATTTTTTATTTGAATCTGTTTTTTCCAACATTAATAATGACAGTGGGTATTTAAATTAAATGTTCCAATTAAGATACAATATTACAGAAATAATAAATTAAATTTCCATTTGAGAAAAAAAAACTATATATTTTTTACAATAATTACACCGACATTAAAACAATAGATGATATTATAAAAAAGTATAATAGTTTAATATTCATTTTAGAATATGTAATATATTACGCTATGGTAAATTTTAATTTATGACATCTTTTGACTTGCTATATTCAAGTAACATTAGTTTCTAATGTTTCTATGGTTAGTTTTTTTTATTATAAAAAATTAAAAAGGATTTAGCCAATTAAGATATGCAACAAAAAGATGAAACAAAATTTGTGTAAAGATATGATTGTAAAAATTTCTGTCTGGTGAACATAATATGATCGAGTTGAATTTGTATTTTTTTATTATGAGTATGAATTCATCTCTTAAAGGTTATTGAACAAGTTAGAATTTATCTAAATGTATTTATGGATTGAGTTTAAAAATTGAAGGATTTAGCTAATCAAGTTATATCACAAAAATATGAAACAAAAATCTAAGAAAAAATATGTTTAAAAGTTGTAAAAGATTGTAAAGGTGAAAATAATATCATCAAATATAATTTGTGTGATTTTGTATTAATGGATATTGCATTTCAATATGAAATCATATTTTACAAATTCCAAGTAAATATATAATTTTCAAGTTTTACTCATAAAAGGAAAAGGTGTTTTCAATGTTGACTCTTTAAGGAATAAAGAATAAAGGTAAAAATTAATGCAAAATCATAATGTTCAGGTAAGACACCAACACTTTGAAGATAATGCTTAGATCTCAAAGGGTGAATGCAATTCTTCTATCCTCAAAAAAAATTCCTCAAACTATAATGAAGAGACAATTAAATTGTGAAAATTTTGGAGATGTCTTTTGATTAGATAGTATTGAAATACTTAAGATTGTTTTATCTCTTAGATGAACAAAACTTCAAAGATGTATTTTTCAATGAAGATGAAAGTCAAAGATGATAGTTTACATAAATTTTTATTTTGTTAAACTTTTTTAGCAATTAATTATTTCTCTTATGTTTTCATATTATAAAATATGATTATTAAATTTTAATATTCTTATAAGCATATACACATGCACTATATAATTTTATAATTTAGTCATATATTTGTGTCTGTGTTTCACAATCTACAACTTGTATCGTTTATGTGATAAGACAATGATGAGTGATTACTTGAGTGAAAAAAATTGTAAAAAAGAGAAAATTGATGCAACACCACTCTCCTTTCAACTCTTAAATAATATAATAAGTGATATTATTTCAATATTTACCTAATTGTTTAAATAATATTAACATCTAAATTATTTATCTCGATTAAATATCAATTGAACTATAACTTAAATATTATAAAATATATTTATAACCAATTTCATACATATTCTTCGAACACCACAATAACCATTTGACTTATTTAAACAAATTTTAAATATTCATTTTCACTTAATTATTACAACATTTACCTACTATAACTCAAGTAAAATTATATTTTAACTTTGATAAAACTAACTTAAGTATTGGATTAAATGATTTCAGAGTAAATTTTTATGTGAAGTGTTTTGAATTTAGGTGGCATTATAAAATTCACATAATAAAAATTAGTGGAAACAAAATTACTATCCACATTTTTTTAATACACTATCTTATTTATATAATTTATAATTTAATTTTATATATTTATTAAGTAATGTGTATATATATGTATGTATATTACTGTTTTTTTATATTTGATATGCAGTTTGTATATGAATTAAAGCAACGTTGAATAAGTAATACATATTGCCGATTTATATAAAAAAACATAATTTTGAAATTCAAAATATTAAAAACTAAAATATATTTAAAGATAAAATTAAAACATACAATATATATATATATATATACACAAAATAGATTATTGTTATTATAAATTGTAAAATAAAAATACATTTACATTTGACATATTTTAATTTGCTTTTCATAATCTTTAAAAAATGCACCAACGTATTTTTGGCATACATTCATATTATACTATTTATTATATATTGTATAAAATTTCACTTTTTAAATACAATTTTTTAACCTCAAATTATATATTGATAACAAATATTTTATACAAAAAAATGTCATATCTTTATCAACACTGCTTAACTTAACATATATGTTACAAAATATATTCTAATTATAATTGCGTGCTACTTTATTTTTATGATTTAGATAAAATTAGTATATTTTCATTTAATCGCAATAATGTTAACTAACGTAAACTGTGAAAGTGAAGCTGTTAGAATCAGATAACAACATTACGTTAATTAAATATTAAATATAAATGACAACCTTCATTTAATTTAAAAAATTAAAAAAAAATTACTAATTAAATAAAACTTGAACAAATGAAATAAAAATAGATGAAAAAAAAATATTCTTTTACATATATATATTGATGTCTATTAATAAAATTTGAGTCTACTAAAAGAAATTAGTCCTCAACAACCTAAAAATTAGATTAAACTTTATGGTAAAAAAAGTGTACATATTTATATGCCTAATTATGCATCAGTTACGTTAACTTAAATAAGTATTTATATTCAATGAGAAGATAATATTTATTTATTAAGAACAAAAATAATTATTATAAAAATAAATAAAATAGACAAGAACATCAATAAAGCTGAAATTTATTTATTTTATTAAAAAACCAAATTTAAAAAAGAACTAGAACAAACTCACTCGATATATCAAATAAACAACAGTAGTAAAAAATAAGAAAAATAATATTATATATTTCTACATTGTCTACACCACATCAAAACAAAAAATTTATTAAAAATTACTCAAACTTCCTCCTAATAAATAAGGAAGTATATTCAATGGCATGTTAAACCAATTAAATATCAAGAAGAAAAGTTGAGTTATACATATAAATTCATCTTAAAAGAGGGTTAACAATATATTCCTTTTACTAGATTTTTTTTTTGTTTAATTATTTTTTAAAATTACAAAAAATACGAGAAAGTATCATTAAAAAAATATAAAACTCTTAAATTTGGAATCCTTTATAATAATTTAAGCATTAAAAAAAGTATCAAAGAGTATACATCATATTAATAGAACACCATTAATAACCTCATTTCATGCCACGTCAGACTTTGTCAAGGGAATTTCCTTTTTCAACCTATTATTTGGGAAATTACGCTCTCTTTTGTACCCTAAATAACAACTTCTCGTACTCCTACTCCATCCTCAATTATTACCCTCTCGGTGGATGTTTCAGCCTTTCTTCCATTTCTTTAGGCTTGTTTCGGTCAAACTCTCATGCTTCACACTTCACTACCCAACTTTTAACACTTGCACTTCCCTCCAATTCCCTGCCATGAACCGCCCCCATAATGGAGACACTGAAACTCTCCTTCGTCAAGCTCTGCTGTCTTCTTCCCAGAGATCCATCATCAACTCCACGTCCCAGGTTGCTATTGTCGGCGTCAATGTCAGCCCAATTGAGAGCCTCGATTATGAGTCGGTTTTTCCTCCTTTTTTTTCATCTGGGTATTGCGCTTTTGTCCAAAGGTGAAATCTTTTCCGTGACTCACCTCTCAAGTCTCGTGCTTTCCGTTTTGGGTGTGCAGGATTTTTGAGAACGAGTTCTTCAAGCAGGATTGGAGGAGCAGAGGGAAGGCTCAGATATTTCAGTACATTATTATGAAGTGGCTCTTGTGCTTTCTCGTTGGCGTGATCGTTAGCCTTGTTGGCTTCTGCAACAATCTCGCGGTTGAGAATCTCGCTGGCGTCAAGTTTGTGGTCACCTCCAATATGATGTTGGAGAAGAGGTACCAAGTTTTAAATTTCGCCCATTTGTTTTCTTTTTCTATCTGTTTTTTCGTTTCTTTTAATGGATTTGCTGAGTTTTGGAAGCTTGGAATTTGTCGCAGGTTTCAGTTGGCCTTCTTTATATTTTTTGTTTCTAATTTGAGTCTCACGCTTTTTGCCTCCTTAATCACGGCTTTGATAGCACCTGCAGCCACTGGTTCAGGTATACCTGAGGTGAAGGCTTACCTAAATGGTGTGGACGCACCTGGAATATTTACTGTGCGAACTCTTTTTGTTAAGGTATACAATAAACTAACACGATGCTTATTTAGTGTTGGGTTTTGCCTATACAATAATGTGATCTTGGCTATTATGATAATCATATTTCATATGATCTTGATGTTTTTTGACCCATGTTTGCATATGAAATTAAAGTATGGAGGAACAGTAACAACACATTCTCTAAAACACTATTTTTTATTGAAGTTAATGTTGGTCTCTTGTAATTATTATCACTCGTAATAGAGTAGGTTCTATTAAATTCCACCTATAGTTAAAGAGTTTTGAGAAGCATACTGCTACCATTTTTCTTGAAATGTGGGACGTTCAAAGTTTTTGGTTCCTGGTGGAGTATGCAAATGACGTAAACACTAGATAGTAATGAAAGATAGAAATAGGACAATGGATCACCAATATTTGGTCAATTTATACACATTGTTGAAGTCACTTGTAAGTTCAAAACGGAATCCACTTCCCATTCCTATTATTATTCATTGGCATTGCTATTGGCACTTCACAAAGTGGTGTAAATCTTGCAACATTTTCCGGCGGTGGTCAGTAACTTTCCATTCTATATTGTCAATTTTTGTTTAGATATCTTCTTGTTTATCTCTGGATAAAGTTAGGCAAGCAACTCATTTCAAAAGTTTTTAACATACACTACTAAGTTGTTAAGAACTATGAAGTGATGAAAATTTATGCAACTTCTGTGGTGAGTAAATGATCTTTTCAAGTACATTTTGTAGCCATATTACCCATCATTTAATTACACGATCTATTCTTTCTTATTGTCCTATATTTTTTCCTGTTTTCCCCTATAAGTTATTTTCTTGTTCCCCACAATACATGATTTAATCCTCATGAACATGTTTAGTAAACAGAGAAAAAAGATGAATGGTTACCTCGACTAATATTTTTTGTTAGCTATGATAATATCATCACTAGGTGTATATTGCTCGTCTAATTAGTGTGAAATATTCTTTTTGTCACATATATTTGTGCTGTCAGCTGTGACATCTAAATATTATCTAATCTAAATCTAAATACCGTACACATGAGGCAGGCAATCCTTATATCAATGTAGTCTCCTCTCCACCTTCTATGGCGCTTTCAATATTCTATCTTTTATTTCCTCCCTTAATTGATGGAGCACGTGTTGTGATAGAATTCTGAAACTAATATTAAATTTTTATGTTTCTCCAATATCATTTTGTTTCATAATATAGCATTGGTAACACTGTCTCTTAATTAACTAGTACTCTGGATTCCCTAATTAGATTCTGCCATCTTCAAACAGGAATTGTTGTTTTGCCTGAAGAAGAAATTTACTTTCACGTTGGTTCTATCTACAGATTATTGGAAGCATTACAGCAGTTTCTTCGTCACTTCTGATCGGGAAGGCAGGGCCGATGGTGCATACAGGTGCATGTGTAGCAGCATTGTTAGGTCAGGGTGGGTCGAAGAGATACAGGTTAACGTGGAAATGGTTACAGTTTTTTAAGAATGACCGGGATCGGAGAGATCTAATAACATGTGGATCAGCGGCTGGAATGGCTGCTGCCTTCCGGGCCCCTGTTGGTGGTGTGTTGTTTGCTCTAGAAGAGATGGCATCTTGGTTTGTTTGCCTATCTATTAAACATTACTATTTTTCATGATTTTTTGCTTGAGAATTGGAATCATATTTTTGTCTTTGGAATTGTTTTTGTCAATGATGTTGTGAAGGTGTTTATTTCCTCCTTCCCTTTAATTTTAGTGATAAAAATATGTGCCTTTAATTTTGTTATTTCTTGAGCTGCATATTGTGGTCGAACTTCACCCAGTATAATTGTATTCTGCATCATTTTGTTTATTCTACTATGGATGACAAACATGTTAAACTAAACTCCTCTGACACTGGTAGCACCTTTTTCTTATCAAGCATAACTTTCTTTGGGTTTGGGTGGTTTGTTAGGCATATATTGAACTGATGATGAGGCCTTCAACCTCTTATCTAGCTTCTGTTGCCCTCACTGCAGTCCTCATTCTGCAGGTATCTTGTTCTGTCTTTTTCCAGTAGACCAAATAATATGTAATAAGTGATATTCACACTGAAGGCTGCTGATTAATTATCCTTATGTGTTTCTGTACAAGCGCTGGTTGAGATCCTCCAGCCTTCAGATGACAATTGCATTGGCTTCTTTTGATTCTCTCCCTGTTTCCCCATAGTTGTCTTCTTATAAATGGCTTCTGTTATTGTTTTTTAGAATTAGGTTTCATTTAGCTACAGTGGATGAATTGTTATGTTTATTTTTTCAATCTTCAAATCCATAAGTGAATTTGTAATAAATGTTTAATTTCTGTCCTATAGGTGGAGAAGTGCCCTTCTGTGGAGAGCTTTCTTCACAGCAGCAATAGTTGCAATTTTGCTTCGTGCCATGATTGACCTATGTTTAAGTGGTAAATGTGGGCTATTTGGTAAAGGGGGACTGATAATGTTTGATGCTTATTCAGCAAGTATTTCATATCATTTGGTGGATCTTCCTCCAGTGTTTATTCTTGGTGTTATAGGGGGGATACTTGGCAGCTTATTTAATTTGCTGTTGAGCAAAGTTCTTCGAATATACAATTTTATCAATGAGTGAGCTATCTTTTAGTCATAAGTGCATTCAACAAATTAAACTTCTCCTTACATTGTACAATACATTATACAAAGCTCATTCTTTCCATCATTTACTTTTGCAGGAAAGGAACCATTTATAAAATTTTGCTTGCTTGTGTACTCTCCATTTTTACATCCTGCCTTCTTTTTGGTTTGCCATGGTTTACATCTTGCCGACCTTGTCCACCTAATCCAACTGAACCTTGTCCTACTATAGGCCGGTCTGGTATCTACAAGAAGTTCCAATGCCCTCCTAATCAATACAATGATCTTGCAAGCCTTATTTTCAACACAAATGATGATGCTATTAGGAATCTATTTAGCAAGAATACTGATGACGAGTTTGAGTTTACATCAATGTTAATCTTTTTCATTACATGCTTTCTTCTAAGTATCTTTAGCTATGGAGTTGTTGCTCCCGCTGGTCTTTTTGTGCCAGTTATTGTTACTGGTGCATCTTATGGACGTGTTGTTGGAATGCTGCTTGGCAAAAACTCCAATCTTAACCATGGTCTTTTTGCTGTACTTGGTGCTGCTTCCTTTCTTGGTGGATCCATGAGGACAACAGTTTCTCTGTGTGTAATTATTCTAGAACTAACCAACAACCTGTTATTGCTGCCCCTAATCATGATGGTGCTATTCATATCTAAGACTGTCGCAGATGCTTTCAACGGAAATATATATGACATTATAATGAAAGCGAAGGGTTTGCCTTATTTAGAAACTCATGCTGAACCTTATATGAGGCAGCTAACCGTAGGTGATGTAGTAACAGGCCCACTGCAGACATTAAATGGCATCGAAAAGGTTCGTAACATAGTGTTTATTCTCAAAACTACTGGACATAACGGTTTTCCTGTTATTGACGAGCCTCCTATGTCGGAAGCTCCGGTGTTATTTGGCATAATCCTTCGTGATCATCTTCTCACGTTGTTGAAGAATAAAGTTTTTATATCCTCACCTTCAGCAACCACTGGCAATGTCCTCAACAAGTTTTCAGCCGATGATTTTGCAAAGAAGGGTTCAAGCAAAGTTCGTCTAAAGATAGAAGATATACAGTTATTGGAGGAAGAGATGGACATGTTCATAGATCTACATCCATTTACTAATGCTTCTCCTTATACTGTTGTGGAGACAATGTCCCTGGGAAAGGCCCTTACACTTTTTCGAGAGCTTGGTTTAAGGCATCTGCTTGTGATACCCAAGATTTCTAGTGTAAGTAAAATTCTCATACCTTGTTAATTTTGATCAAGAAAGTTAACTGCTCTAGTTTTGCTTAAATAGGGTGCTAGCTTTATTTGAGTATGTGCACATACTGTTTCTTTGATTTCTTTTTCTTATAAAAAGGTGTCAGGCTGTCAACCCAGTTCTGTTTGTATTCATTATTATTATTAAGTGAATATGTGATGAATTAAAGTCTTGGGTGTTCTAATAGGAGAAGAAATTTTGGTGAGAAAGAAAAATATTTTTGACATTTTCCTCTTTTAATGTGCAAAAAAATGAATTGATGTTTTATCCTAGTTCTTAGGAACTTCTAATACGGTTTACCAATCAGAATTTGTGTTATACTATAGTAATAGACAAAACTTACACACACTTCCATAGACATAATTGGTGTTATTCTTCAAGCTGAATTAGAATTTTATCTCAGGAATCTGCATTAACATTTAATGGAATCCTTTAGTTAGGCATGTTGGTTTTTGAGCTGAAACTCTAATTCTATTTGGAAAACAACTCTAATAACAAGTAAATTTTGTCTTCTAGTAACACCGCAAGAAAATTATCAAATTGCAACTAATTTTAGATACCAAAATAATTAGTTATTGTATTAAATTAGAGACTATTTTAGAGACTAAAAAAAATATTGGTATCTAAAGTAGTTTTTATTATTAATAAAAATTTATAAAGTAGTTTTTAAATTGGTATCTAACTATTAGCTACCAAGGTTTTAACTACTAATATTTTTTATTCTAAAATAGTATCTAAAAGACTAATTGAGACCATTTTGAAATCTGAAATATTAGTTAGCTAAAATCCTAGTAACTAATTTAAAAATTATTTGATAATTTTTTATTAATAATAGAAACTACTTGAGATACAAATAATTTTTAGTATCTAAAATAGTATCTAATTTAGTTAATATAATGACAAATTATTTTCGGTCTCTAATTTTAATTGTTATTTAATGAATTTTTTGCAGTGTAACTTCCGTAATAAAGGATCTTATTAAATGTCAATATAGATAATTGACTAAAACTCCAATTTCAACTGGAGAACAATACTATCAGAATATAAGGAACTGCATATAATTTTTGTCTAAGTTAATTTTATTATATTCAACTTACATTCACAAACTTTATTCATCAACACCTGATGGTTGGTAGTCATTGACTGGGTTGCTATTTCATTTTCTGTACTAAATTAACAATTGTTAGATAGTTCTATTTGGTAACTTATTTATGCCTTGTGTAACATTACATGCTACTTATTAGTTGATGTCACCACTTCGTTATTACTGTTCTCTGATGTTCACTCATCCAAGTTTTGTGCATTCTAACTGCAGAGATCACCTGTGGTTGGTATACTCACTCGGCACGATTTCATGCCAGAACATATTTTGGGTTTGCATCCCCTTCTGGCAAGAAACACAGGGAAAATATTAAGATTTTAGCACCCTTGTATAGGGAACATAAATTTGGGCTTCCGAACAATGCTCACATATTCTTGCTAAAGCTTTAGGGCACTGACCAAGGCTTCCCAGCTCAATTATTCTTGTGTTGCAGAAAGAATTCTTATTCATGAAACGAGATTACTAGTAATAGTTTTCTTCCATCTTCAGGGAATCCAGAGCTGAGTCATGGCAAAATAATAATAGTCTGATTCAGTGAGCCGTTTTTCAATTATTGCTCATTGTTCTACTTTGTACATAATTATGGTATGTAATTGCCTGCCATAAAATTGTGTATTGTCAATTGCATGAAGCTGCATAAAATAACGATGGCCTTTCATCAAGGGGATTTCGTTTACTTTAACTCCATTATATTGTCATAATAATTTACTAGTATCTGAAGTGCTTCGCCTCTCAGTCATAAATAGTAGTTTATTCAGTTTTTCAATGGATATGTTTAGGAGTAAAATTTTAGATGGAATGGGAGAAAATATTTTTTTCACTGTGTTAATTATCATGTTTTAGAACCAAAGAATTATCCTTTTTTTTTTATGGTTCAAAACGATGACAATACTGTTATAACGCATTGCAGCCAAGCCATTTAGCAATTAAGTTCTGAAACTCGCCAATTTTTTTGTAGCCAATTTTCACTATGACATGGAAAGTAACACAATATATGTTCCATCCTTTGAGAACAAATTCATATTGTACAAAATCCACCGCCAACTTTACACAGACAAATACTTCAGTGGCAAGACAAGGAAGTTCCTCGTCGTACATTTTTTCTTTTGTCGAAGTTTGTTTATTCAGGTATTGCTTTCTGAGCCAGTTGCATTTGATTGTCACTTCCTAAGTAATGTTCACACTTCACAATAATGACTCAGGCAGTTTACTGTGGAATAAGTCACCAAGAAAGATTCAAATGACATCACTTCATTTCACAATGGTTGAAACACCTTTAGGTAGGATAGATAAAGAAATAAAATTCTTAAAAGGAAAAAGAGATAAAGACCAACTTCACTATATCATCATCAAATACGCTACTTATGCTCTCCCTGCACTCTTGAGGTAATCTGCCCTTATTGCCCACAACTGCTCGCTCACTGATTTCATGTCAGGTCTCTCTGTTCTAATGGGTGCTGCACATTGAAATGCCAAATCAAACATCTTCATGAGAACATCTGTGTTTACTGCTTCTTCCATTAAAGGATCCACCAGTTCCACCACAATTCCTTCGTTGTACTTCCTGATGGCCTGCATAAAGTAATTTTTTGACGATGATAATGCATGAAAATTAAACTCTTAAATTAATTACCAAGTGAACTACAAACTCAATCTTGGTGGACAAAATATAGGGCTGGACAACATAATTTCTAGTTCACTAGCCAATCTTGCATTCACAATGCTTTGCAGTACTATATTTAATCTTGCCCATGCTACTAAACCTATAGGCATATCCAATAAGTAAAGGTGCCACTAGAGCTTTTCAAGGGGAGACTACAGTCAGTTTTCATGGTAACTTGATAAGTTAGTAGCACACTGAGTTTCATGTTGGCAGTGGAAGTTTTCTTAAAGAGGTCCTTGACTTAAAGGTTGGTGTTGGATGCTGGCTTAAAATGCAACATCATCTTTTATAAGCATGTCAAAAGTTAAAATAGACTATTGAAACTTAAAAAAAAAAACGAAAAAAACAAAAACTAATCTTAAGTAAAACAAAACTAATCTTAAGGAAAACAAATTGAGCTTACCCATCTAAGTGTAACACGCTCTTCAACAGTTTTCTTCATCTCAACGGGACGGCGGCCAGACACAATTTCTATAAGCAAGATTCCAAATGAATAAACGTCACTTTTGGGAGTGAGTTGGTATGTTTTCATATACTCGGGGTCCAAATAACCAACTGTTCCCTTCACTTTGGTAGAAATGTGTGTCTGATCAGCGTTTACAGGCCCTAGCTTTGCAAATCCAAAATCAGCAACTTTAGCTCGCATGCGTTCTGTCAGAAGAATGTTGGATGATTTCACGTCTCGATGGATAATTTGTTTTTCTGTTCCAAGAGATGACAAAAAGATTCAATCGGCAGATATATAGATATTGTTAGACTATAAGGTAATCATGCTGCATGATTATACTAGAATTAACACAAGTTAAAAACTGATAACCTAATGGCCACAATGTCAAGGCAATGAAATATGTAACTATCCTTACCATGTGCGTGTATAGGAAACCTATCAAGTGAGACTGATGAGTGAATCTCAATCTTATAACTCAAATGGATAATATAAAAACTAATTAATAGCGTGTTTGGTTTCTATGTTTCTGATGTGATTCTCCACATTTTGGATACAATTTTATAAGCTAATAATTACAGGTTTCACATCAGAAACGTGATTCCTCCATTTTAAACGAGTATCTGTACAGCTATAAAACAACATTGACTATCAAGTATCTCTCTGTATGGCTAAGGCTATTAACTTCTCCCACCTCTCACTAGATATGCCCCTAATATAAGATTGATTGCACAGAAATATGTTGAAAAGGTACTTAGTGATCATTACTTGAGTATAATGTCGTGTTTGTTTCAATAAACAAACAGCACATAAAGCCATATTTAAGGCATTTTTCTATAATCTCAAAAGCATCTATTTATACTCTTGATGTGTGTCGCGAAGAAAATCTTACAGTGCGTTTGTAGGCAAAAGAAAATGTAGAAGGAGAACAAAATGCACATAATACAGTAATCACTACCTGCATACTGATGCAGATAGGTCAAGCCATGAGCAACATCAATTGCAATTTCAAGTCGCTGATTGAAGTCCAGTGTTTTTCCACGCATACCTGCCAATAGTATAGCATGATATTCTATAAGATTCAATATTCAAAGACAGATGTTGGCAGATAACAGTGCATAGTCTTACCATCCAAATGTTCTCTAAGGTTACCATTTGGCACAAACTCTGTAATAAGAAGGCGTTCATTTCCTTTATCAATATAACCTAGTAGCTTCACCAGGTTTCGATGATCAGTTTTGGCCAGAAGTTGAATTTCATTGCTGAATTCTGTTCTCAAACTATCAAAATGTTCCTATACGATTTAGCCATGTCAGCATGGAGAAAGTAAGTACTTCTATCATTTTCAGTGGTACATTACAGTCAAAGCATTTCATAATAGAATTTTGATGCATAATTTTTATAACAAAACAGAATCTAGAACTTGAGCATTCTAAGATTAGAGGTAGACTTTTAAACTACATACTAAGAGTTACTTACCTTTTTTGCACGTTTTACAGCCACAACCAGGCCATCTTCCAACTTGGCCTTGTATACAGTTCCAAAACCCCCTTCTCCTATTTGCAATGTTTCTGAGAAGTTATCAGTAGCTCTTGCAACTTGGTTCAGATTGAGATGCAGTGATTGAAGCCTACTGAGTTTTGGAGACATTGAGAATCTGGACGGACTAGCTGGCACCCGTAGTGGACTGGCCGGAATCTTGTCAGTAACGGAGGCTTCGAAGGAGGAAACCGAATCCACTACAAGATCAAAGTTGTCCATAATTTATTAAGTGAAACTGGAAGCATAGACTTAAATAATAATAAGGAAAGAAAGAAAAAGAAAGCATATATAGTAACATAGAAACTGAAGTTTTATGTTAATATAGGAATAAGATTATTGATCACAGCATGTCAGAATACCCATATCTCAAATTCATAACATGAATGCATATGCCTAGCCTGTAAATTTTCTAGACAAACTCCAAAAAAGGTGGTAAAAGTTTACAAAAACATCAACTCACTTGAATTGGGTTCCTTATTCAGAACAGCATGAGAAGTTGTTTTCCTTCTCTTAAAGAAACAAGGACAAAGAACAAGACAACATACAAACAAAGCTCCCCCTGCAGAAATACCAACCACGTGGGCTGACATAGGCTTAGAATCTCCTTGCGATTTGGATTCACTATTTGAATCCGTTTTCAGAAGTTTCCTCCCTGCCTTTAAAGGAAAATCCACTGCAAACAATAAAAGCCAACATAAAAGTTATAAGAAACGCTATTCTCAAAGATAGACATTACAAGTGGAAATCTACAGAGAATGTGCATAACTATCTCTGGCAAGCGGAAACTATACTCAAATTAACATCATACTGGACCATACCAAAAGAAACATCCGTCACACATTTGACACTTTCAAAGTAGTCCTTCACATCACACCCCTTTTCAGTATACAATTGGAGAGCCTCACAGAAAGCAACCTTGTTCACCACATTGCCGTTTATGTAGAAAAGCTCCTGACCATGACTAGAATATGAATGTGCCACCCAATCAGTGCCACAATCCTTTGACTGTAAGACAACCTCAGAACAAAATATTGTTGACAATTGCAGCAACAGAACCAAGAATAACGCAGAAATAGCCATTATGAACTAAACACCGCAATCCAATAGGAAAGCATCTCCTTGTATTAACACAGAAGCAACCAGGTGTATAAAACTATCAAACGAAACCAGCACAGTCCTGCTCAAGCATCATATTTAGCCTAAAACACAAATCATCTCCACAGTTCCAAAATATTGACCAGCAGAACCCAATTCACCAAATTGGGCCACCATGAATTGAATTGGATTTCTGAATTAAAAAAAAAGGCAAGATCAATTCCTGACAGTGAGAACAAAAGATGACCGTGAAAAAGGAGTTGCTTGGATGAAGTTACAGTTGTGCAGTGCTTCCTGAATTTCTCCAAAACCTCGATCACCCAATCCGACAAAAAAACTCAAGGTGGCAGCTGGCAAGTGATCCAAGACAAGACCTTGGAACTCACCAATTGTTGTTAGAATTCAGACTACCCAATTCACCCAAAAAGAAGAAAAGACAAAAGAGCAAAACTTTCCACCGAGAACCAAGGAAAGGTGGGTTTCTAGGAATCTGGGGTCTTGCAAAAGAAGAGACGGTGAGCTGGAAGAAGAGGCGGCTATGGAAAAAATGAAAATAATAATTAATAAAAGTAAAACCCAGATTCACACTTCACAATTGTTCTACGCAGTGGCAGACTAGCAGATAAGAATCAACACTGTTTTTCACAAATATCAAACTTAGTTTGAACATACACACACATACACATAGAGTGAGAAACAAAAGAGAGAGAAACACAATAAAGAATCAGCTGTGGACTCTGACGTAAAGCCAATTGCCGGCTCCACTTAATATACTGCTATATAAATATTATTATTTTTAATTTCATATGAATAAAAAAGAGAGATAAAACTTTTCATAATAATTATAGCATTATCGCTGGTTCAAAACGAAACTCAATATAATGTTTTCTAACATTCACCATCATGTTTTTTCTTTATTTTTATTCATCTCAATAAATCATTCAAAATAGAAAGTAATATTAAATATTATAAACAAATATATTAATAAAAAATAAAAATAAAAAGTCTCTACCAAACTTTGTGTATTATGTTGTATTTAACACCCAAATATTTTGTTATAATATATATTATATATTTTTAACCTTGTGGGATAAAGTGTGAAGATGCCGTGGTTGACCGTTGAGCTGAAAAGGAAGTTAGTGTAGAAAGGTTATTGAATTGCTAGGAAAGTATCCGGAGGGCCTTTTTGGGATTCTGAGAAAATGGTTTTCACGTGTTATTGAAAATGCTACTTTTCTTTATCAGCTTCTTACTCTAACTTACTTAAAATCACACTATCCTCTTCTTCTTCTCAACCTACTTAACTCTAACTTTCACAACTTAAAAAAGGAAACTCATGGAATAATCAAATATTAGTTATGAATATTTTTTTTAATAAAATATTTATTGTATTACTGGATAGCTGAGAAGGTCGCGAAAACTGAACAGTTGGGAAGGTCTAATGATTCTCTTACTCTAAATATAGTTCGTAAATCTACAATTAACCATAATTAAGTTAGGTGAATGATAAATTATAATTAAGGCATGATTGGGCCCTCTGCTGGACCCACGAGCAAGCCCATGATAGCTGAGGCCTATGTATAAATACCAGAGGAGACTCAGCATCAAAGGTAATTTTTCACTCTCAACTCACCTACATGTTGTACTCAGATAACTTGATTGTCGAAGTGCCTTTGCAGGTTCCCCTCACTCATCTCGGGTAAAGGAAGAACAAATCGGAGATCACTGCACCTGGAGGCCGTGAAGACCGGAAGACGAAGACAGAATGAGTCACTCTAAGAGGAACCCGACCTTGTAAGATTTGGCGCCCACCATGGGGTTGGGAAGAAACCTTTCCAAGTGTCCACATGGTAACAACAAGGAATATGACGGGAAACAACAGGATATGCAAGGAGGTGTTGAGACTAGCCAACCTGATCCAATGGTGTTGATAATGCAAATGAGGAGGAAGATTGAGATGCTGGAGAAGAAAAATGACGAAGAGATCCAAAGGATGAAGAGGAAGAATGAGGAAGAGATAGCGACCTTGAAGAGGAAAAATACTCGGATGAAGCAGAAACTTAATGGAGATCCAACAGTCTAAGAGAATATAGAAGGGGAGCGTCCCCAAACCAAAAACACCCATTCGAGAACTGAAGAGGCCGAGAGTTCTTATAAAGAGAATACTCAACTGACATCAACAAGCACCTCGGGAACCCTCGGCGAAGTCCTTTTGTGGAATATGTCATGGAGGTGCCCTTGCCGAATACCTGGAAAAACCCAACACTTGACAAATATGATGAAACTACCAACACGGATTAACACTGGACTCATACATAACACAAGTCAGTTTGTACATTGTGGAAGATGTGTCGAGTATTCCACACCTCTCTTAAAGGAACAACTTTAAGTTGGTTTACTCGTCTGCCAGCATGTTCTATTGATTGTTTTGATACACTTGTGACAAAGTTTGGAGCTCAATTTGCTACAAGTCGTTAACACCACCTCACATCCATCGCTTTGGTAAACATTCGAAAAGAGAAGACAAACTCCTTATAAACTTTCATGGAAAGGTTGGCAAGGTGGCGTTGAATATACGCAACCTAAGTCTTAAGGTAGTCATGCATCACATGGTGACTGCGCTCAAGCCTGGTCCTTTCTCGGACAGCCTATGCAAGAAGCCGACAACGAATCTAGATGAGTTGCGAAAAAGAGGTGCCAAGTTCATGTTGTTGGAAGAATTGAAAGAGCTTTGTGCCAAAGCTTGGGCACCTCAAGAGGATGAGAGGAAGGTTGACAAGAGCAGACCCATGCCTACCATTATTCCTGCACATGACAAAAGGATTAAGTCAACGTCAGAATAGAAATATGCCAAGATGAGTATAATAACATATAGTCAACATCAACGATTTTTTGAGGGGACAAGTAGGCATGGACGAGAGGCCGGGTTGAGATCTTGCGAGGAAGTATGTCCAAAACTGACAACACTTCTAGGTCGTCCTCGATCATCAGGGACCTCGATCACATATGAAAACGTGTCAGATCCTTTGTCCAATAAAAAGGAAACCTGGGAGTCTCGCCATCGTAAAAAAATTGTCGACCTTCCTCCTCAATCATGACTTTGAAGAAACTTCCCTTGAAGTTCTTATAAGATGTGGTGAAAGGAGCAAGGAGACTATTTTTCGACTGACCGACTAAAGATACCCAACTTATTCGGTCTTCCAACCTCGCACCAAAAAAATGCAAAAAAGACCTAGGGGTGGTCTTAAGACTTAACACATCACAGAGCAACCAAAAAGTCTGGAGTGCAACCTAGTTATTCGGATGCAACTAAGTAGGAGTCACGTTTAAGATGCACAACAACTTCATGGTAAACTCATCAAAAGGAAAGTGGACATGAATGTCCGAGATCAAACAAGAATAAAAATAGAAAAAATCTTTGGGTTTTCTCCCCCTACCCAGACAAACGGTTTCATGCTTCCTACACCTATGTAAGGATAATGCACCATCTGAAAAACCCTCTAAAACGATATCTACACTATCGGCAAAAGCTTGGAGCATGGATGGTTGTCAATACTTGGAGAAGACCTCTCGAACCTTATTATCTACCCACTCCAAAAGGTATAAATACCAACCATAAATCACCACGCCTGGAGATTGTAAAGACCAAAAGACGAAGACAGAAGGAGTCACTATAAGAGGAACCCGACTTTGTAAGAACATTTATAAATCTTAATTCAATTTGTTATGCTTTCTTTAGACTTAGTGTTGATTTTGGCTTAATCTCAAGTCCCACATTGGTGAGAATTATTTGAGGAGGGAGTTTTAGGGTTATAAATTAATCTCTACTCCTTCATTGTTAATATCCCAATTTGTAATATCTTCTTCCACATTAGTAAAAGCGGGCGGTTTTAGCTGTGCTCGGAGGTTAGGCTAAATTGGCCGAACTCCGTTAACAAGTTTCGAGTGTTTTTTTTTCTCTTTATTTCTTTTATTATTCCGTTCTATTTATTAGTATTATGTTGTTTTCTCTTTTGTTATAGTATTCAATATTATTTGTCGGATAACGTGTTCTGTTTTAGTGAGAAAATTACCCCATTTTCCCAACACTTAGTTATAAGTAATAGAAGTATAAGATTTTTTGAACTTGGATTTATTTAGGTTAAAAATTTCACAAGTATTCTTAAGAGAAAAAAGGTTTAAATAATTCCTTTTATGAGATCAATTTTGTTTGTGTATAAATTAAAAAATATAATTTTTAATAAATTAATAAAAAATTATAGAAATTAACTTAGGTATAACTTACTGTTAATTCACAAAGAAGTTTATTTTTTTATAAGTAATTATAGAGAAATTTTATTATTATAAGAATTTATAAAGATATTCATCTAAATGAAAATCAAGTTATTTCATCATACTTAATAATACCATTCCAAAAATATTTTAAATTAATTGAAATTTATTTTCAATGAGTTCTTTTTTTATATATTAAACTTAAGGAAATGTATTTTCCAAAAATAAAACGATTAATATAATTAAATCATATTGACTATTGTTCTTAACTAGGACAAAAATTGACTTTACTTAAGTCTAGATTAAAAAAAAAAGCAAAAACAAGATTTTATTTTTGTAAGTATGCGCTAGAGACCCAAATGATGTTATACACACATGTATTAAGTATATAAATATATATATATATATATATATATATATATATATATATATATATATATATATATATATATATATATATATATATTGAATTGGGCATTATAGTGGAACTCCAATTGTAAGTTATAAGTAAAAGCATCATTTGCTTTAAACAATGCAGCAAGTTAATGAGGAAAAAGCTGTTGCTGAATGGTCATACTGGGCTTAGGTTTTGGGCTAAGAAGAGGCAACTTCTTCCTTCACTGTATCAATTTTAACCTACACCCTATTATCTTTTGAAATTTTTAAAATTATCTTTATTTTAAATTTGAAAATTCAGAATTTAATAATTATAATTTAAAGTAAAAAAATACATTCTGAAAAAAAAATCCAAAACACAAAATTGAAAATGCATTTTGGATAAAAATTTATGGAATTCAAAAATGTATTCCAAAAATCCAAATTTGGAATATTTCCAAATAAAAAGTTCTGGAAATAATTTTTTATCCAAATCCTGTTATTTTTATCTTTTGGTAAGAGTATTTTCATCATTTTAATAACAAATTAGGTGTAAGTTGAAATTAATATGGTACAGGAGAATTTGTCCTAGTGTATTCTGTGCAGTTCGAGGTATCGGGCTTATGGCCCATTCAGAGTTGTGCAAAAACCCAAATTCAATTAAAGTTTTTAAGACATCAAATATTTTTTATTTTATTGTCTTAAAAATAAATTTCTATGAATTTTTAAAAATTAAAAAGATATTTTAACTTTTATTGATTAACACTGTTAAACTAATTTAGGGACATGCATAGGTTATTCAATGCATTTGTTACATTTTTTCTTAAATGGTTTATGAAAAATGACCCTAATCCTTCAACGTTATTAATTCTCAACCATTTCTTCTCTTATTCAGCACCATGAAATCTCATTCTCAGTCAATTCACATTAGCAAAACCCTTTTTCTCAGTCAATTAAGGCGAATAGTTCAGAGAAAAGAAAAATAGCTTAGTAAATAACTTAATTAAAAAAAAATAGATGTGAGATAATACCAAATATGTAATTATTTGATTGTATACAACTATGTAAAAATATAATAGAATGATAATTTAAAATTATGTCAAACTATTTCTCATAAACAAGTTTATAGGAAAACAAACAGAAATACTATTTCAAAAATATGTAGAAAAAATGATGCGATAAGAATATAATTGAGAAGATGAAAAAATTAATTTGAAATTCAGAATTGAAATGTGTAATCGGGAAATATTCTACCAACCATTAAAAAAAGTGTTTGATAGTAAAACTTTTGAGAAAAATAGTAGGTCTTGACAACATGTGAGAAAAAAACTTAAATACAATGGAAACTCTCTAGAGGGCTTGACCTAATTTACATTAATATTGGATATTTTATGGTCAATTTGGATCTTGAAAAGAATATAGAAAAGACTATTAATGGTAGTTCTTTGGTGATATGTTAACATTCTTTAATCATTCAACAATTAATGATCTTTAGATTTTTCAGTTATTGATAGTGAAATTGTCTAAACATTTGTATGAATACAACTTTTAAATTTGGGTAAGGTTTGCCATCACGAAAGTATACTTGATATTGTTTTTGGTGAGTTGCTTAAAGTTGATGCAAAAACTATTGATATTATGAGAGAAAAATTTGTTAGAGTATGCACTAAAATTGACTTGATTGTTTTGGTAGTTTGAAAGTTTTCTTTGAATGCCAGATAAATTTTGTCTTATGCACAACTTGTGATTGTTATAGGCATGTAAAAAAAAATAAAAAAATCCTACCAACACCACCTAATGCTAAGGTTACACAAAAACCTCCTTAACACAATGAGACTCTGCTAGAGATTAATAAACTGGGTTCGTGAAATCAAATAGATAAAACAAAATTAAATATTATCATGGAAGAGTTTTTAGTAACATAATTATAAGATCCAATTATAGAGATTTTGCCTCAGAAATTGGTTGGTTGTGCAAAAGAAATATCTCAAGAATAAAAAGATAAGTTCTATACCTTAAAGCCTTAAAAATAATGAAATCTATGAATTTTGGAAAAAAACTGATACTTTTAACAAAAAGTAGTCAAAGGAAAAATTTGTCATGTACACAAATGATAATTTTTTTTACCAAGTCTACTTTACTTTAGTTTGAGAATTATGTAAATGAACAAATGAAAAAAAAAATTACAAGAATGAGGAATGAGTATTTCTAAGTCAAGTTGTAAATAATGTATGCGAAATTCATTAATTTATTTATTTTTAATTAAAGTTATTAATCGGATTAAAGTTGAAATTGTTAATTCAGTTGACAAGTTAAGTTTAATTTTTTAAAAATAATTAATATTTTTTAAAATTTAAAATATATAATAATAATTTAAAAATTATTTAAAATTACATTAAGTAAATAAGAGTATTGTAAAATTTTGTATTTTATAGATATATAATATTAAAAAAATTAAAACTAAATTTGTTTTAAAAAAATAAAGTTACCTAAAATTAAGTTGAATTAAAAATAAGTTGAGTAATAAATGTAAAATTAGTACTTTTTAAATATTATTAAAATTAAAAATATCTTTATTGTTTTACATAAATACATGTATTATTACATTTTACATATTATATAATTTATACTTTCATATATTATACAATATAAAAATTTATACATAATTATATCATATATTTTTATAAGTGTATTTTTAACTTTAACAATATTTTAAAATTAGTATTTTTTTTTAATTTATCACACAAATATTTTTTAATCCAATTTATTTAAAATTATTCTAAAAAAATAATTTTAATTCTTCAAATTTATATATCGTTTTCTTAAATAAAACAAAATTAAATTTTGGTATTATTTATAAAATAATTTTTTTAACTACTTCTTCTACTTATTGTAAAAAAATCACCTTAAATAAAACAAAATTAAATTCTGGTATTATTTATAAAATAATTTTTTTTTCTTCTTCTTCTTTACACTAATTAATTAAAAAATTGGTATATAGTTTTTTTTAAAATATTATAAAATTGGTATATAGTTTTTTTAAAATATTATAAAATTAATAATTTTATCATGCATGTTGAAATAGTAAATAAATATTTAGTCTATTCTAATTAAATTGAACGACGTTTGATTCAATTTTAACATGCAACAAATTAAGAATACACGAATCGAATAAAAAAAATTCTCATCAATTTTAGTCTATTTTCCTCACCAACTTTGGTCAAATAATTCAATTTTATTTTGTTTGGGCTTTCATTTTTTTTAATTTTTTTTTATCATTTTGTTTGGGCTTTCATAGGGAAAATCTTCATGCACCTCCACAATTTTATCCTATTCTTCATCTTTTTCATTTTCATTGAGCACTCATCTTCCCTTTTTTTTTCAGCTACAACAAAACAACTCCCACTTCCAACTCCCGTTGCCATAACAGTTATTTATCTTTAACATCACTTATATAGTAGCTCCTACCTCTAATGTCACCGTCATAGCACCTCCCATCTCTAGTGACATCGTCACAACCACCTCTCATCTTCATCGTCTAAACATTTTTCTAGCAAACGTTTAAGCATGGTCCAACCTCTCACCTTCCAAAATACAAACTTATGGATTTAGTGTATTTTGAATTGTACAATTCATAATGAAAAATTTGTATTCTGAATTATACAATCCATAATGTAAAATTTTGTATTTTAAATTATAAAAATCATAATACAAAATTTGTATTCCGAATTGTAAAATTCAAAATAAACAATTTTAATATTTTTTAAAATATAGGAGTGCCGGAATAAACTATGAAGGTGCAAAAAGAATTTATCCTCGTAACAATGAGCATTGGAGTGCGTTCGCTCCACGTTGGGCTTGGCCTAGCAAGTAGTACTAATGATGGTTTGGCAATTGCTTCCTGTATGCATCCGATTCCAGCGAAAAAGTGAGGTGCATACAAAATTACCTTCCAAACTCCCTTTTCTGGAATATGTGTTCTGGATTTTTGTCCAAAACGAATTTTTTGTATTACAGATTTTCTTATCCAGAATGGGCTTTTCTGGATTTTCATTTTCAGAACACAATAATCTCTCTTTTGATTTTTTTTTTTTCAGAATGTATTATTTTCAATTTTGGATTTTTTTTTAGAATAGAATTTTGATTTTTGTTTCTGAATTTTTATTTCCGAAACTCAATAACCTCTTCTTTATTTTTATTTCCAGAACAAAAGTCATTTTTGAAAATTAAAAAAATATGTTGGGTGCAGGTTAAAAATGATTGGGTGTAGAAAGCATTTGTTGGGTTTATTGGGTTTATTATTTTGCATGTACGGGAGTTAGGCTTCAGAATAAGAAAAAAAATTAAAAAAACTTTATGTTAAATATTACCATTTTACATATCAAGTTCGAAATCAGTGAATGTCTCCTTCAGTTCAAATTATCATACGAAATCCATCGCCGATTCAACTTAATAATCTAATTCAATTTCATCATTGAGTTAATTCTATGCTTATCATCTATAATTAGAAAGTTTCAAGCTAAAAACCAAGTTTAAGCTTACCAAGTAAATATCTAAATTCAAAACCCTCAATCTAATCTATCACTAAGTCAAAACTTACCCGTAAACCACAATTATTTGCAACTCATAAATCAAACAATTTAACAAATATATATCTATCAAAATTCAGACAAATTTAAATTTATCCTTCCACCTTTTTATTATATTCCTGCGACTTGCACTCACCTACTTATATACAAGTAAATATTTTAATCTTTAGTTAATGTGGGATATTAAATAATTTTTTTAAATTATTCTCATACTATATTATGAAGTGGACTTTAAGCCTAACTCAACCTCATAAACCGGCTCATGAAGTAAGGTTTGCATTCAGTTTATACAATGAAATATTTTAATCTCTAGTCGATGTAGGATCTCTAACACTAAAAATAATTTTTTTTTCATAATATATAAATAATGTATAAATAAATACAAACTTAGTTGATTTAATATAATTTAAAAAATTCATTTCTTACTAATTTTGTAAGTCAGATTTCTGTATTTATTAGGAAAATTAAATTGTCCAAATATAGCAGTACGATAAAAAGATGCATATATTTTAGATTTAGTTTACAGTGGGAGAAGGGTCCATTTAGGTGTAAAATTCAGATATGTCTCATGTGAAGTACCTAACAAATATGAAGAGGATATGTCTGAGTAAATTTGATATATTAATTGAGCACATCACATGTTTTATTGGTTTCAAAAGATTTTTTCACATGCACCACTACCACAATCCTACACGCGTTGCTTCCAGAATCACTTTTGTGACCCAACACCTGATTCAAACTCCAATGTCTCTATATTTCTATATAAAAACTAGCCACTTCCTCAGAATTTGTTTTATTCAATAAAGTTCTAATACTAGTGAAATTTTGTTATAAATTATAAATATTCACCAATTTCATTTTTTTTCCTGTTGATATAGTATCCACAAATTTAATCCCTGTTAAGATAATGTTAAGTACGTTAGTCATATGATGATCTTATATAATAAAATGTAAATGATGCATATGTAATTTTTGTAAGAATATAGCACCTACAAGTTGGAGAATTTAATTTATACTAATACTAATCATTATACTAGGTCGGAATTTACACTAATATTAATAATTTATACCTATATCAGGATTTCTTTCTTAACTGCTTTTAATTTTTTTTCCTATTTTATTCTTATATCAATATTTAATTTTATTATTGTATTATGGTCATTGTGTCATTTTTTATTCCCTTCTTAACTGCTTTTAATTTTTTTTCCATTTTATCCTTATTTAATAATTTATTGTATTAATTTATTTTGGTTATTTGGACATTTTATAATTTCAAATTTTAATAAAATAATTTTAAAATTTATTTTATTTGTTATTATTTAACTGAAGAGTGGAGAGAGTGATTAGTAACTTTTCTGTTTTAAAGATCTTATTCTCTATTAAATAAAAAATTAAAGATATTTGTAATATTTTGTGGACCACGGGAGGGTGGAGATTGGTTACGTTACTTTTTTTTTATTTAAACTGATATTCTCTTTTATTAAAATTGTAGAATTTTAAAATTGATTTAAGAAACGGATTTTATGATTTTCCACTACCGATAATTCACCTATCCTACTTCTCACTTCCTCTCTCATATATAGGTACCTACTCCCCACTTTCTCTCACCACTACACATAACACATTTTTTTTACCATACTTCTCCCTTTCTTTTCTCTTCTCATTTTAATCTTATTAAGGGAAATTGTTTTTGAAGAATAAAAAAATATTAAAGAAAGAGAAATAAAAAATGCGGATACACACTACTCTTTAATTGTATACTCTTTAACTTCTCATTTTAATTTTATTAAGAGAAATTATTTTTAAAAAATAAAAAAAATACTAAAGAAACAAAAATAAAAAATGCGGATACACAGGCACATGAGTGTCTGTGTTCCCGCTAGTTATAATAATGGGTATTGGTTACTCATGAGCAATTTTTAAAAAAAATAATTTTGTTCAGTGTTTTCTCAATAAATTTGTTAACACAAAATATAAAATGATTATTTAAATATAATTAGTACTAATAACTTATTATTCTTACTTTTTATTTAATGTATTTAAAAAAATACACTTCTACCCTTTTTTTACCTAAAAAGATATTTGTGTTCTTCTGATCGTATCAAATGTGAGTGGAATAAAATGAGTATATTTGATTGGTTTCATTATTCAAAATAAAACTAAATGTCATTTTCATTTTTAAATTAAAAAAATAATAAAAGGAAGCTTATGTGACACTTTATTTTATTTAAATAATTTAGATAATAAAGATAATATATTTTTGCTTTATTCTACTTCTGGAGCAAATAATAGTCTACAAGAATACGCCTTTTGTGCCTGACACACTGATCGTTGGGCACAGATTCCAATTTCGTTTACCTTATCTACTTTATTCTTCTGCTTCCAAACACTCAAACATAATTGACGTAGATATTGAAAAATTATTAAATAAAAATAATTTTAAAAAATAAGTCAATTATTATATTAATTAAATTAAATAATATTTAAAAAATAAAAATTATTAATATCTAAATTAATTTATATTATGTATTTTAAAATTAGTATTTAATTATTTATATAGATTTTAAATATTAATTATTTAAATTTTAAAATTAGTATTTAAAATGTTAATAACTAACTAAATACCAATTTAAAAATTATTTATTAATAATAAATACTAATTTAAATATTAATGGTTTTTAATATTTAAAATAATATTTAATTTAATTAATATAATAATTAATATTATTTTAAAAGAATAAATTAATGATTAGAGTTTAATAGAAGAAAATTAATAAAACTATAATCATAATTGTATTTAACAGAAAAAGAATTATGAAATGACATGTGATTTGGTACAGTTAATAAAATTTAATTACGTGGAGATGAAGTAGAAATGAAAAAAGAACACGTATTTTTGTTTAGTTTGATTGTGACTACACTGCACATATATAGTTATAATTTATCGTTAAAATATCTGGAAATATTAGTCACAGTGCTCCTATCTGACTCGTGATCAGTACAGAAATAATTTGGATGTTAATTCTTTCACCGATTTAGCAAAACAAACTTGTAATTGGAATTTGGATGTGATTTGAGGAATCACCAAAGGTTTCTCACTTCTTCTTTACTACGATGGAACTTCTAAATTTCAGTCATTTTTATTTATAGATAAAAATATACTTAGTTTTTACCCTCCTCTTTCACGAAAGTTCTAAAATAAAATAAAAGTATGGTATATAACACACACGTCATGAAAATTAATTAGGTCGTTTAATTTAGTTCTTATTATATTTTTTTTAATGCATACATTAAATAATAACTTGACTTAAATAATAATGTTTGAATGGGTTTGGAATAAAAAAAATATTTAAGTTATTCATTTATCTCCTCGATTGATCGGTTTGAACTCTTATTTCTCTCTAAGCAAGCTCTTTACTCTCCGTTTCTCAGTCTCCACAAAGTTCAAACTCGGATGGTGTCTGCAGAAAACACTCCGACACTCAAGTCAGATTTAGAATTCGTCACTCGATATTTTGAATACTGTATAATGACGTACCTGATTCTTGGATTTTATTCTCATTTATATGATTGTGATGGGCCTTTCTCATTGGGCCAAGTTAGAGAGTTGAGTCATGTTTAGAAGTGTATTACCTACCTCTTGATTGGTGATTAACCTCGCTAATTCTACTTAAGCGTAATTGGCTTTGTGTGTTGGTCCACACAATGATCGGCTACCGAGCCTCGACTCGGTCGTGCGGGCCCTACCGGTACACTTGCCCCCAGGCTCGATGATGGTTAATCTAAAGAGTCTTTGTCCGAGACCGATGTGACGATTAGGCTTCCCAAGGTTGGACATGACGTTGGTGGCGTCGGTCACGTTACATGACTGTGAGTAAAAGTGAAGAGAGAAGAAAAGAATATTACGAGAGAAAGTGGGAGGAGAGATAAACTGAGTATATTTCTCTATGAAAAACTAATATCACAGATACAGTGCCATGCAGAGTTATGTATACAAGGGTAATTGAGTAACTGAATTAACAAAAGTTGTTATAGTGACTAAGTAACATTCCCCCGTAAATTAATGGTGGGATTAGAGACAACAGTTAGTTTAGCCGTAAATTTGTGAAAAGAAGACCTAGTGAGGGGGCTTGGTGAGAATGTCAACAAGTTGTTGATGGCCTTGAACATGGGAGAGCTGAAGTTGGTGTTGTTGAAAGGAGTCACACACAAAATTTAGATCAAGATCAAAGTGTTTGGTATTGGAGTGCATAATGGGGTTAACAGCAAGAAGAACAACTCCTTAAGTTGCCACTATAAATATTTGGTGTTGGGAAAGAGATGCTCAGTTCTTGAAGGAGGTTGGAAACCCATTTGATCTCTGCAAGGGCAGCGCCAGTGCTTCGATATTCGGTTTCAGTTGTACTGCAGGAGATTGTCTTTTGTTTGTTGGAAGACCATGCTACGAGATTGGATTCCAAGAACACAGTATAGCCGAAAATAGACTTACGGTTATCTGGATCAGAACCCCAATCAGCATCGGCAAAGACGAAGATTGAGAGATGAGTTGAAGGTTGTAGAAGAAGACCATGTGACTGAGTTCCAGCTAAGTATAACAATATGCATTTTACGGCTTTCCAATGGTGGAGTTGAAGATTATGAAGATATTGGCAGACTTTGTTAACACTGTAGGATAATTCGGGTTTGGTGATTAAGACGTATTGCGGTGAACCAACGATGGACTTGTAAAGAGAGGGATCATCAACTGTTGTAGTGCCATCACGAGTGAGACACATGGAAGATATCATGGGCGTAGGCTGGGGTTTGGATGAGAGCATTCCTGATTTGTGAAGTAAGTTAGTGATGTACTTTGTTTGAGATAAATGGAGAGAGCCATGAGTTGTCCATGAAATCTCAATGCCGAGAAAGTAGTGAAGTCGACCAAGATCTTTGAGTCCAGAGTGTTGTTGTAGGGAAAATATGAGGGATTGTATAACAGCAAGAGAACTACCAATGATGAGGATGTCATCGACATAAATTAAGATGAATAAAGTAACATTTTTATGGCAGTTTTGATAAATAAAGAAGAGTCTGATTTAGTTGCAGAGAAACCAAAAAGAGTTTGACTTAGCTTATGGAACCACGAACGTGGTACTTGTTTAAGTCCATATATTGCTTTGTGAAGTTTGCAAACTAGAGTGGGATAATTGTTGAAACCTGGAGGTTGAAGCATATAAAAGGATTCTTGGAGATCACCATAGAGAAACACATTGTTGTTGTCTATTTGGTGGATGGGCCATTGTTTGGAGAGAGTTATGGTTAAGACGATGTGGATGGTTGTCAGCTTGACTACTGGACTGAACGTTTCAAAGTAGTCTATTCCTGCATGTTGATGAAAGCCTTTAGCAACGTGGCGAGCTTTGTGACGTTGAAAGGAACCATCTACATTGTATTTATTTTTGAAAACCCATTTACATCCAATTGGTTGAATGCCTTATGGTGGCTGAGTGAGAGTCCAAGTATGATTAGCGAGAAATGCATCATACTCTTCCTTCATAGCGGAAACCCAGTCGGGAAGTTGTAGTGCTTCTTTGACTGTGGAAGGAACGACCTGGATGTCAATAGTAGATAAAAAAAATGTGTGGTTTACGAATACTAGACTTGCCTCTTGTGATCATGGGATGAATATTTTGAGTGATGGATGGATGCTCAGGTGGTGTATCAATAGGAGATGGGGAAGAAGTGGGGGAGTGAGATGCAGAATAATGAGAAGGAATAGTGTGTAAAGAATGAGATGATGACGTAGATGCAAGGGAGTCCAAAACAGTCAATGAGGGTAGAGTATAAGGGCAATACAAGGGTGTGAGGTTAGTCTTGGGTAAAGTGAAAAATTGTAAATATGAAAAATGAGATTCGTTGAAAGTGACATGTCGTGTGATATATTTCTTACATTCTTTGAAAACATATACACACCCTTTGTATTAAGAGCTGTAATCAAGAAATAAATAAATAGAAGAGCGAAAGTTTAGTTTATTTTTTGAAAAGGGGCGCATTAAATGATAACATGCACAACCAAAAGTCATAAAAAAGGAGTAATTAAGTTGTTTGTTAAAAAACAAGTGATAAGGATTATCAATTTTAATAACTAGTGAGGGTAAAACATTAATGATGGTCACGACAATGGTGAATGCTTATGTATTTAATAACATGAAACTTCTTTTCTTTATTTTATTTATAAAAATAAATTTTAGTTTTTTATAATTTTCTTAAATTTAATATTTTAGTAATTTATTTAAGTTTTACTGTATTTTGTACTCTTTGTTGGCATTTATTGTTGATTGTTACTATTGATGGTTCCTAATTATTTTTTCATAGTAAAGTTTTCACCGTGAAGTTTGCACGTTGAAAATCCAATAATCTTTTGCTAATTTCTTATCTATTTAGTTGTTCGAATTGCTTGAATATTTCTCATCATTGTAAAATCAAAATATATACATGTTTCCTTATACACATCTATGACCATTTTTAACTTTTTCTGAAATATTTTTGTTATATGAAAAAACCTTTTTCATTTTTTTTAAATTTAGACTATATTTAAAACATCTAGAAGAAAGAATCCACTAACCTAACATAAACAAAAAAAGGAATGTTTGGTAATATTGTATCAAAGGTTAGCATATTGGTTAGTTAAGTTGATGAATTAGGACTTTAATTTAGAGAAATTGTATTCTAATAATTGAGATCATATTCTAAAACCCGTGAAGTGTACGTCTAGAAACTATTAATGCCGTTCAAGGTAAGGGTTTTTAAGTATTTTCGCAAATAACAGATTTAATTTTTATTAAAGATGTCGCTAATCTGACAAACCTTTTATGATTTATGTGGATTAAAGGATGTAATTGATGGAGCAAAAAAAATGAAAAAAAGAGTGAAAAATGAGATAATTTAGATTAATATTAAAAGATTGAGAAGTATAAGAAAAAATTTTGTAAGTATATAATAAATTTTAAAAAATATAAAATAATTTAGAAATATAGATTAGAATTAATGTGAATTTTAAATTAAAAAGTTAATAATAAATATTAATAAATAATAATTAAAATTTATTTTATTTTATTATAATATAAAAATACATATTAATAATTAATAAAAAATTATAAATATTATATATAAACAGTATATAACTTACTAATTTTTATAAAAAATAGCATTTAATCAAACTTTTTTCACAAATATCTTAAAAAAGGCAAATAAAATTTTAAGTGATAAAAACATCTCACTTTTAGTGTTTTTTAATAATTTTGCATCATCGCATTTTTTTATCTAAATACAAATAAATTATTAACTTTTTCTGTTAGATGGGTGACGTGGGTGTTATTCTACTCAATCATCTTACTTACTTATTTTCATGTCTTAGAGAATATGAGATTTTGTCATTAAGAATGATATTATGGTTAATATAAAATGACAAATAATATTTATTATTTTAATTGAAAATATATTGTATTGAATAATTGAGACTATCATTATCACCTATATAATGATGTGACTTTTTTTTTAATTGTTGTAGGTGATGACGTAATGAACATGACCCTAGTAATTCAACATATTTTTAATTAAAATCATAACAATGATTTATTTTTGACAATATCATTTTAAATCAATCATAAAATTTCATATTTCTTAATACTTGATAACAACAAATAAGATAATCATAAAATTTCATATTTTATCCAGTTAAAAAATAAGATAACCATAAAAACTCAATTATTGAAAAATATACACTTAATTTAAAATATTTAAATTTATGAAGAACTTAAATTTTCTCTGTAGCTTTATACATTTAATTAATAAAAATGCTTGATCAGAATGATTTTTGAAATAAATAAATAATTTCTTTTATTACTATTATTTAATTATTAACTCTGAGATATTAAGTAAAAAGTATTTAATATTTAATTAAATATTTTAATTTTTTATTGAAAATATATTTCGTTAATAATAAAATATTAACTTCTAATTTTATTTCTTGGCGCAATTTATTTAATTTAATTTAAAAAATTAAAAACTCAATATATTAAATACCGTACTTTCTATTTAGTATCATTTTTTTTATAATTATGTCAGTAAATGTAAATATTTATTGGCCAACAACGATTACCAGTTTGAGTGTTCCACATTTCAAAAGGTATTTGAAATTAAAATATTCAGGGTGCCTTCTATTCTTAGTTTTGTGTTTGAATTTTCAATTATTGAGGAAGCAACTTTAAGTAAGTTAATAATATTATAACATTACACAAAGCATTCACACTAGAAGTATGACACGTGTATAGTACTCTTATTATTATATATAATGATATTCTAGGTCATGATAATAATAATAATAATCACCGAAACATTGAACTTTTGGTAAAGGGATGTTGAAAACGACTATCTGAATGAAAATATAATTGAATTAAAGTTTATTATTTTAAAAGTTTTAATTCTCAAATACAAAATTTGTGTACACACACCTTGTAACTTTTGAAGAGAGGTACTGCACCCTTTTCATGAAGGTACTGTGATTGAGTTGAGCCTGGTGTGTGGGCCTCGCTGAGTTAATATTGGACGGTGAGTCCAGGTCTAATAAATTTTCTACCGTTACTCTTATTGGCTCATCGGTGTGACATTTAGAGCTATTTTTCATAGCATCTTTACTTCATTCTTTCTCAACCTATCTACTACTTACCCGAACGCCATAGCATAGCATTTGATATTTATATTATATAATTATAAATTATATAAATTGATAATACAAATTTATGTGTATAAGTATGTTTTAGATTTTTTTTTGAACGTGAGTTTAAAATGATTTGTTTTTTATTTTTATAATTATAATAAAAAATTATGTTAGAATCACGTAGAATGGTAAAAAATCCAACAAATATTTTTTGAATTTGATACTTCACTTATATGTGTCTTATGAGTGTCGTGTCTGATACGTGTATTTGACACAGACACGTCATTTAAGAGGATTATCCGAATCGGTCAGATCTCAACTTGTTGGATTAAAGACAATTTTTATAAAAGAAGTTATAGGTAAATTATATGTTAAGTATTATAAATATTAATATATTTTCTTTTTAAGTACAATACACAAAATTTAATTTCATTAGTTATTTTTAATTGTTATATACATTTTTTTTAATTATCTTAATTATATTAATCATTAACGGAGTTAAAACAAAATTAATTTTTTATTTTAAGATTATTTTTTTACTAAAGACGATAAAATGTATTAAATCAACTTTTATCTATTTTTATATTATATATATATATATATATAAACTTTTACAATTAAAAAAACTATAATCTAATGTATGGCCATTTCTATGTTATGCTATTTGAAGTAAGGCTGATAAAATGAGTGCGATCACATAATTTGAGTGCTCTACTATATTAGTCATTCAAAACTATATCAAGACAAATTGACCCACCATAGTTACAACAACTTGATAGTCCAAACTTGTCATGAGTAGTATGGTGAATTAGCTCACTAATCTCTTTTTAAATTTATTACTTTATTTCTAAATAACACACACACAAATCATTCAAATAATAAAATACAAACAATGGTAATATTTTAAATGTTTTTTATTTTAATTTAAATTGTGAGTGGAGTCATCAAATCAATATACTTTACCATTTATATTTTTGAAGAATACAAATATATAATAATATTATAGATTAAATAATAAAAAAATATAAATTAACTTTTGATTATTAATTATAATTAAATAATTTAATGTGCAAAAACAATAATACTCTTAATTTATCTTGTTAGAAGTGTTAATTAACCAAATAAATGTTATATAATTAAAATATAAACTAATATTTTACATAATAAAAATTTCTTATTATTATTATTATTAACATCCACATTAATATTAAAATATTATACTAAGCAACGGTATTTAAAATAATATAATACAGCCAATCTAGTCAAACTATCTGTACCGGTACGGGGGAGAGATCGGGACCCACCCGGCTGCCCGATGTCGTGTCAGCCTGACCGAGACCATGAGAACCTGGCCAAGACCTTTGAAGACTTGGCCGACAGGCCGTGGGCCGGAACCTTTGAAGACTTGGCCGACCGGCCGTGGGCCGAAACCTTTGAAGACTTGTGCCGAGAGGCCGAAGCCTTTGAAGACTTGTGCCGAGAGGCCGAAGCCTTTGAAGACTTATGCC